>Ga0105047_10000708_pt1 | contig 57643 bp, 45 predicted proteins | sample MAT04_FD_78384 | JGI IMG/M metagenome (GOLD analysis project Ga0105047, IMG submission 78384) | Freshwater microbial communities from Lake Fryxell liftoff mats and glacier meltwater in Antarctica - MAT-04 (megahit assembly) | ecosystem: Environmental > Aquatic > Freshwater > Ice > Liftoff... | reverse complement strand
GTATGGGCCTCCGGGGTATGGGCCTCCGGGGTATGGGCCTCCGGGGTATGGGCCTCCGGGGCGTTGACCACCTGACACACTGAACAAATGACGAAACCGGAGAAGGCAAAGAAGGCGGGGTCCGGGGTGTTGTGGTCCGGCGTGGTGTTGCTCGTCGTATCGATCGTGGGGGGAATCGCAGGCATCGTCGTCGGCGTGGTGATGATCGCCGGTTTGGAAGATCAGCTCACACGGATCACGAACCCGAGCGGGCAGAACGTGGAACTCATTGCCGGCGAACACTCGGTCTACAGCGGCTCGCGTTACGGAGTTCCGCCTATTTCAATCATCGGGCCGGCCGGGCAACAGATCTCGACCCGTGCGCGAGGGACATCGACCTCAGCGAGCGTCACGTCGGGATCCACCACGTGGTACGAAACGGCATTCTTCACCGCGCCCACCACGGGCTCCTATACCGTCTCCCGCAACAACGACTCAACCTCGTCGTTCTCGACCCCGGAACGTTTGGCGATCGGCCCGCCGTACGAGCAGGCGCTCGGGCCCGTTTTGGGGTTGTTCGTCGTGGCGCTGCTCGGCGGCGGCGCACTTTTCATGTTGGGGGTCACGTTGCTGATCGTCGGGCTCGTCAAGCGTTCGAAAGCCAAACGCCCGCCGATGCCGCAGGTCGGCTTCGGCGGTCCGCCCGTCAGTCGCTGAACGCTGCGAGGAGGTGCTGGGCGGCGGCGCTCGGTGCACGACGGCCGGCGGCCACGTCGGCCTCGGCTGCCGTCAACAACGCAGCCACCCGAGGATGACCCCGGAAGGTTGCGCCGAGGTTGTCGTCGATCTCACTCCAGAGCCACCGCACCGCCTGATGTTGGCGGTTGCGCACCAGTTCGCCGCTGTCGGCGACGGCGTTGCGAAACTCGTTGGTGAGCCGCCATATTTCGTGGATCCCCGTCCCGGAGATCGATGAGCACGACACGGCTTGGGTGTGCCACGCGGACCAACGAGGCCGGAGCAACATCACGGCATTGGCGTAGTCGGCCCGGGTGCGCCCAGCGGCCGCCGCCAGATCACCGTCGGCCTTGTTGACCACGACCAGGTCGGCGAGTTCCATCACTCCGCGTTTGATGCCCTGGAGCTCGTCACCACCGCCCGGGCTCACGAGCAACAGAAACACATCGACGAGATCGGCGACCGCAATCTCACTTTGGCCCACACCAATCGTTTCCACGATCACCACGTCATGGCCCGAGGCCTCGCAAAGCAACATCGCTTCGCGGGTACGACGAGCCACGCCACCGAGGTGCCCACCTCCGGGGCTCGGGCGGATGAAGGCGGCGTTGTGGCGATTGAGCTGTTCCATTCGGGTCTTGTCGCCGAGGATGGATCCCCCGCTCACGCTCGACGACGGGTCGACGGCGAGCACGGCGAGCCGGTGATCCAAATCCACGATGTGGAGCCCGAGCGTTTCGATGAAGGTGGACTTCCCAACACCGGGAGGCCCGCTGATCCCGATACGGAGGGCATTGCCCGTGTGGGGGAGCACGGCATCGATGAGTGTTTGCGCCTCCGCCCGATGGTCTGCCCGTGTGGACTCCACACGGGTGATGGCCCGGGCAAGGGCCCGCCGGTCGCCGGCCAGAAGCGCCGACACATCAATGGAATCTTGCGACACGACGACGGGGGTCAGCCCGGGTTGGTAATGAGGGCGAGCACGTGACCTGCGGCGTGCACCACGTTGGTGCCGGGCCCGTAGATACCCCGAACGCCGTGGGCGTAGAGAAAGTCGTAATCCTGCGGGGGCACCACGCCCCCCACGACGACGGCGATGTCGTCGCCGCCGATCTTTCGCAGCTCCTCGATGAGCTCAGGGACGAGCGTCTTGTGACCTGCCGCCTGACTCGATACACCAACCACGTGGACGTCGTTCTCCACGGCGTCTCGCGCTGCTTCGGCGGGCGTCTGGAACAGTGACCCGACGTCGATGTCGAAGCCCATGTCGGCAAACCCGGTGGCCACGATGTGGGCACCTCGGTCGTGTCCGTCCTGACCGAGCTTGGCGACCAACATGCGCGGTCGACGGCCTTCGGTTTCTGCGAACGTATCCACCTTCTGGCGGAGCGCGGCGAACTCTTCGTCGTCGGCATAGGCAGCGCCGTAGACGCCGGAGATCGACTGGATCTCCGCCTTGTGGCGCCCGAACACTTCCTCCATGGCGTCGGAGATCTCGCCGAGGGTGGCGCGTGCCCGGGCCGCCTCGATCGCGAGCCCGAGCAGGTTCTCCGTTCCCTGTGCCCCCGCGGTGAGGTTCCCCAGCGCGGCCTGGCATGCCTGTTCGTCGCGGTTGGCCCGCACCTTCTGCAGCTTGGCAATCTGTTCGTCCCGCACCATGGTGTTGTCGATCGACAGGACGTCGACCATCTCGGCATCGTCGACCCGGTAACGATTCACACCCACCACGACGTCGTCGCCTCGATCTACCCGAGCCTGGCGTCGAGCGGCCGATTCTTCGATCCTGAGTTTGGGCATTCCTGAGGCCACGGCCTTGGTCATGCCGCCGAGCGCCTCGACCTCTTCGATGATGGCCCAGGCCTTCTCCGCCAGCTCGTTGGTGAGTGATTCGATGTAGTAGCTGCCGCCGAGCGGGTCGACCACGTGGGTCACGCCGGTCTCTTCCGCCAAGATGAGTTGGGTGTTTCGGCTGACACGAGCGGAGAAGTCGGTGGGGAGGCCGAGTGCCTCGTCGAAGCTGTTGGTGTGAAGGCTCTGGGTGCCGCCGAGCACGGCGGCGAGGGCTTCGAACGCGGTGCGAACCACGTTGTTGTAGGGGTCCTGCTCGGTGAGGCTGACCCCGCTGGTTTGGCAGTGGGTGCGCAGCATGAGCGAACCAGGATTCTTGGGCTCGAACTGCGTCATCACCCGGTGCCACAGCAGGCGGGCCGCCCGTAGTTTGGCGACCTCCATGAAGAAGTTCATCCCGATGGCGAAGAAGAAGCTGAGCCGTCCGGCGAACTCGTCGACATCGAGCCCCTTGGCCAGCGCCGACCGGACATACTCGAGGCCGTCGGCGATGGTGAAAGCGAGCTCCTGCTCGGCCGTCGCTCCCGCTTCCTGCATGTGGTAGCCGGAGATCGAGATCGAGTTGAACCGGGGCATCTCCTTCGCGGTGAACTCGATGATGTCGGCAACGATCCGCATGCTGGGTTCGGGCGGATAGATGTAGGTGTTGCGCACCATGAACTCTTTGAGGATGTCGTTCTGGATGGTGCCGCTCAGTGCCGAGCGCGACACCCCCTGCTCTTCGCCCGCCACGATGAACATGGCGAGGATCGGGATGACTGCCCCGTTCATGGTCATCGAGACGCTCATCTTCTCGAGCGGAATCTCGTCGAAGAGGATCTTCATGTCCTCTACCGTGTCGATCGCCACGCCCGCTTTCCCCACGTCGCCGGTGACGCGGGGGTGATCGGAGTCGTAGCCACGATGGGTGGCAAGGTCGAACGCCACGCTGAGGCCCATTTGCCCGGCAGCGAGATTCTTGCGGTAGAAGGCGTTGCTCTCCTCGGCGGTGGAGAATCCGGCGTATTGCCGGATGGTCCACGGACGGTTGGCGTACATCGTGGCTCGCACACCACGTTGAAAGGGGGGCAGGCCTGGCGTGGTGTCGGCGAAGGGAAGTTCGGCGACGTCGGCTGCCGTGTAGAGCGCCTTGACGGCGATGCCTTCGGCGGTGTGCCACACCAGCGAATCAGGGTCGGCCCCTTTGAGCTCCTTCGAGGCGGTGGCCCGCCAGGCCGCAACATTGGCGGTAGGGGTCGACAGGTCGTTCTCGTGCTCGCTCACAAACGCAAGGGTACGGGTCCGTAGAACCGGACCGGAAATGGACGATCCTGCGATGCTGTGCGGGTGAGCAAAGGATTCGAGTTCGAGAGCGTGAGCTTTGAACCGAACGGCGTGCCGGTGTTGCGGGACGTGTCGCTCACCATCCCGGGCCGGGGGGTCACCGTGATCGCCGGTCCTTCCGGGTCGGGGAAGTCGACGCTGCTCCGAATGGGGAATCGGCTGGAGGTGCCGACGCGGGGTCGGGTGCTCCTCGATGGTGTCGACACGGCTTCACTCGATCCGTTGGCGTTGCGTCGACGGTGCGGCATGGTGTTCCAACACCCGGTCCGTTTCGGCGGGACGGCCGCCGACAACCTTCGGGTGGCCCGGCCCGAGGCCACCGACACCGAGTTGGGGGCGGCGCTGGAGCGGGTGTGGCTCGGTCGGGATTTGCTCGAACGGCAGGCCGACGATCTCTCCGGAGGTGAGGCCCAGCGGATGTGCATCGCTCGCACACTCCTCACGGAGCCCTCGATCCTTTTGTGCGACGAGGCGACATCGGCGTTGGATGTAGACGCTCGTTCGGCGATCGAGGAACTTGTGGTGAGGCTGGCGGAATCGGGCACCGCCGTGGTGTGGGTCACCCACGATCTCCATCAGGCCCAGCGGCTCGGGGATCGAGTGGCCGTGATCATCGGTGGGCGGGTCGTGCCGACGGCGGTCGCCGAACGGTGCCTCGCCCAAGGGACGTTCGAGGGCCTCCCGTTGGACCCCGGGAGCCACAATGGCAACGACTGACATCGGTTGGCTGGGCCTCGGCGCGAGCACCTTGTTGCTGTTCGTGGCGGTTGGTGTTTCCTCCTGGCGGGGGCTTGGCCTTGAACGGTCGATCCTTTGGGCGAGCCTGCGAGCCGGTGCGCAACTTCTCGCCGTGGGGGTCGCGCTCGTCCTGATCCTCGATCCGGGTCGACCGGTCGCCTTGGCCCTGGCATGGGTGGGGGCGATGGTGGTCTTCGCGGCGGTCACCGTTCGCAACCGCGCTCCGGAGGTGCCTGGTGCGTTTGTCATTGCCCTTGGCGCCCAGGGAGCAGTGGCAGCGGTGAGCCTCGCCGTGATCTTTGGGCTCGGGATCTTTCCGTTCGAGGCTCGGGCCATCGTTCCCCTTGGTGGGATGATGATCGGGAACTCGATGACGTCCACCGTGGTTGCCGCCCGTCGGGTGGTGGGCGAGTTGCGAGACAAACGTGCGGAGGTCGAGGCACGGCTTGCGCTCGGTCACACCTGGGCCATGGCCAGTCGGCCCTACGTTCGCGAGGCGCTCCGCACAGCGATGATCCCGCAGATCGAGAGCACCAAGAGCGTCGGTCTTGTGTTCCTCCCCGGAGCGATGACGGGCCTCATCCTTGCCGGGGTCGACCCCGCCAAGGCGGTGTTGGTCCAGTTGGCGATCATGTACTTGATCCTCGGCTCGGTGGCCACGAGCGTCACGGTCGTCGGGGTAGCGCTCACGCGAAGGCTGTTCACCCCCGACCATCGTCTCGTCGTATTGGATCGCCCCGGGCACTAGCTCGTCCTCGTGGTGGGTCACAGCTGAGGATGAGCGGCCGGTAACGTCTCCGGAATGGCAGCGAAGCGGATTGTGATCATCGGCGGAGGCCCGGCCGGCAACCAGTGCGCAACGCACGCAGCGCGCCTCGGCGCCGAGGTCACCCTGATCGAACGGGATGTCGTGGGCGGGGCCGCACACCTGTGGGACTGCATTCCGAGCAAAGCGATGATCGCCACTGGCGGCGCCCTCACCCAGATCAACAGCGCGGCGGGGATGGGAATCACCGTGAGCGGCGCCTCGCTCGACTTCGCCGCCGTGAAGGAACGGATCACCGGGATCGAGGCGAAACTCCAGAACTCGGTCACCGACCTGCTCAACAGTCAGGGCGTCACGATGCTTCGGGGGAGCGGTCGGCTCGATGGCCCCAACAAGGTGATTGTCGATCGCCTCGACGGGCAAACGTCCACCGTGGACGCCGACGTCGTGTTGCTCGCCACGGGCAGCCGGCCACGCATCCCCGAGTGGGCACCGGTTGACGGGGTGCGAGTGCTGAGCACCCGCCAGGCCTACCCGCCGCCCGAGCTTCCATCCCACCTCGTGGTCGTTGGTGCTGGCGTCACCGGTGTGGAGTTCGTGCACATGTTCTCCGCGTTCGGGTGTCGGGTCACGTTCGTGGTCAGTCGCCAACAGGTGCTTCCCCAGAAGGATCCGGAAGTGGCGGCGGCGCTGGAGGACGATTTCATCGAACGGGGTGTGCGTCTGTTCAAGGGCGCCCGGGCCGAGTCGGTCACGGTGAATGCTGAGGCCGGCACCGTCACCGTGCAATGCGATGACGGGCGTTCGGTCACGGGTTCGCACATGCTCCTGGCGGTCGGGTCGATCCCCAACAGCGATGTGCTCGGCCTCGAAACCGCGGGGGTTGTGCAGTCCGGCGGGTACGTGACGGTGGACCACAACTGTCAGAGCTCCGTGCCGAACATCTACGCCGCCGGAGATCTTTCCGGCAAACTTCCCCTGTCGTCGGTGGCATCGATGCAGGGACGCAAGATTGCCGAACACGCGATGGGTTTGCACGCCGGGCCGCACCGGCACCTCGACTACGAGAAGGCGGCTTCGGCGATTTTCACGGTGCCAGAGATTGCCGACGTCGGTCTCGCCGAGGCCGACGCCTTCGCCGTAGGCCGCAAGATCCGCGTCACGAAGGTGCCGTTCAGTGCCAACGCCAAGGCCCTCATCGAGAACCAGCCGCGAGGGTTCGTGAAGATCATCTCGGATCCAGCCACGGGCGTGGTGCTCGGCGGGTCGATCGTCGGGCGCAATGCCGCCGAGCTCATCTCGGTCATTGCCCTCGCGGTCACTGCCGGTCTCCGCGTCACCGACATCGTCGAGAGCTTGCTCGTTCACCCCGCATTGGCGGAAGCATTGGCCGACGCGGCCGAGTGACGGAGCGTCCTGAGGGGGGCGACGAGACCTACCATCGCCGCATGGATCGTGCGGGTCAGGACGAGGAGCTCGCCAAGCTGCGATCCCGCTGTCCGATCAGCGAGATTGCACCGGGCGCGCATCTGCTCGTGCGGTATGTCGACGTGGTGGCCGTCCTGCGCGACGGTGGCACCTATCGAAGCCTGGACGACCCTGCCATCCCTCCGGCGGCAGTGGCGCAATGGACCACGGATCCAGCAGAGCATCAGCGACGCCGGCTCCCGTTGTTCGCCGCCCACCGGCTGGCGATCCATCGACGGGAGCTCGCCGACGTGTGCGCCAGGCTCGTTGCCGGCGCCGAGCGAGCCGGCGGGTGCGACGCCATCACCGAGGTGATCGACCCGATCACCTACGTCGCGATCGCACGGTTGCTCGGCATCGCCGATTCGGATCGCGAGTGCGTGTTCGGCTGGGTGGAGCAGATGGGCACATCGTTGGGGCCGACCGACACCGCGCCTGACCTCCGCCCCGAAAGCGCGTGGCAAGCCGGGGCCACGCCCCTTCGACGATGGCTTGTCGACGAGGTGGACCGGCGAGGTTCGCTCCCCGTTGCGGAGCAGCCGGATGATGGGTTGGGGTTGCTCCTACGGTCTGATCCCGTGAGCGGTCGTGTGGTCGCGCACGATGAACTGCTCGGGTACGTGTACCTGCTTTGTCGGAGCGGCGTGGGGCCGCTGCGCCGCCTGCTGGTCAACCTCGTTCGCCACGTGGCCGACCACCCCGCGTTGCTCGACGCTGTTCGAGCCGGGGAGTTGGAGGCGACCACCGTCGTGGAACGTGTCTTGGCCGACGACCCGCCGATTCAGTTCCTGATGCGCAATCCCGGGACCGACGTCGACATACACGGTGTGGGGATGGCGGCGGGTTCGCGCCTCGTGATGAGCGTGCGATCCGCCAACACCGAGGTTCCCCTCCGGCATCTCGCGTTCGGTCGGGGCGAGCATTTCTGCCCTGCGGCGTCTCTCGGGAGGCTGGTGGCCGCCGAACTGCTGAAGGCGTTGGCGGTGAGCCTGTGCCGAATCGCCCTCCGGGACGAGGCCGACCTGGCATCGCTCACCGCCCCGTCGGTGTGGACCCCAGCCGCAATGCCCATTGCCGTGAGCGGTCGGACGCAGCCGTGACGACGGGCGGAGCATGGGTTGGGTACGTCGTTACCCATCCGGGGGATACCAAGGGGGCGTGGATCGATCTGGACAGAAGCCTCGACCCCGAGCCTTGGTTCGCGGTGCCGCGGGATCACCGCATTTTCGACGTAGGCGTGCAGACCAGTTCCGATCGGGGCAGTGCCGATCAGGGCAGCGGGACACGGTCGCACGATTTGTCGTGGTCGGTGCCTCGCACGCCACCGGCATTGTTCGACCGTTCGCTCTTTGGAGGTGAGCCCATGTGGCCCGGGTACCCGGACCTCCTGTGTCGAGCCACTCGCCTGGCGGTGCTCCTTTGGACGGAGCGGTCCGGCCCGTTTTCGGTAGATGCTCCCCTTGTGGCCGAATCGCTCACGTCGTTGGTCGGTGAGCATCAGATCGGGGAGACGGCACAAGCCGCCGCAGCGTGGATCGGCCGGGTCCTTGAGCGTTTCCTCGGCGATGCGCCATCGGTCCCCGATGATCCGAAGACACCGATGTCTGCGTCGGTGGTTGCGCATGCCAGAGCGCTCCACCTGCACGTCGTACAGATCTGCGGGGTAGACCCCGCACCCGACCGGCTGGCAGCCGAACGCGACCTCTACCGGTTGCTGTCGGCGTCGTAGCGAGCGGTCTCGATGGTTGGCCAGGGCCACACATGACCGGGGAACTCGATGATCTCACCGGCCGGGCTCAGCTGCTGGCCGGGTCGGAGAAGAAGCACGTGCGGTGCACCCTCGATGCCGGCAGCGGCGTCGATCACGCGCTCGGGGAACGGGTCGAACCCCTCACGTTCGAGGGGGGTCTCGTCGAGGCGTGGGCCCAGGCCCAGGTTCCAGAACCAGGGAGCGCCTCCGTCGGCGTAAGGAACGAGCAACGGCGCACCGAACGCCTGCGCCGTGCGGATCGCCCCGGCAGCGTCATGCATGAGGTCCATGGATTCGCCCCAACGTTGAGGGGGAACGAAAAGGAAGTAGCGAGCAACCGAGGACCGCAACAGGTCGGCCGGACTGGTGTGCCAGCCGCGGTAGCCGGCGAACACCACGTCTACCGCGCCGCGTTCGAGGCGGTGGTGTGTGCCGACATCTGCGGTGGACCCACGGTCGTCGGCGCCGGCATCAGCCACGAATGCGGCGCTCTGGTGTGGTGTGCGCACGACGTAGGCGTTCCCGGCGTTCACGATTCCGGGATGAAGACGATCCGTATCGGTGGCCTGTTCGCCGTAGAACGGCAGCACTTCCACGGTCACGTCACCGAAATGTTCAAGGTGACCCCACGGCCGTGCGCGCACATCAGTGAAACCCAGTTGCGCCAGTCGGAGCGACAAATCGGGCGCCAGCACGGTCTCCGTGGGAACGAGGGGTACGACCAACGGAGTGTCCGACGCGAACCGGAGCAACGATGCCGGGTCGAAGTGGTCGGGATGGCCGTGGGTGAGGAGGATGGCATCCACCTGACCGAGTTGGTGACCGACCATCGGCTGAAAGTTGTCCGGGTAGTGGGAGTCCGGTCGGGGCAGGAACGGGTCGATGAGCACCGCGGCGTGGTCGCCCCGCACCAACGCCGCATTGTGTCCGAGGAAGGTGATGCCGGGCCGATCGGCCACGCCGGTGAGCGTTTCGAGCGGCGTGGCCGTCAAGGCATCGAGATCCTCGAGCGCAAGCAGCAGTGCCGCCATATCGGCATGGAGGCCGTTGGTGTGGGTGACGACCCCACCCCCGCGATTCAGGGCCGAGAACAGTTCGTGCACAAATGGCCAGTGGGTAGCTGGCAGTCGGACATCGAGGCCGTTGCCGTCGGGTGCCGTGACGTGGAGCTCGTGGGCTGACGTGAGCCGAGGATCGGGAAAACGCACGTGCTCGTGCACGCTCCAGCGGCGATGGGCCCCGATCGGCCCGCCACCGGACTTGCCCGATGGCGGGCCCAAGGTCGCCAGCGCAGCGAATGCGGGGCTCTGAATGCCGGCCTCGAGCGCGTCGACCATGGCGGCATCGGTGCCGAGGACTCCCTCGTCGAGCAGGGCGATGGCTTTTGCGAACACGTCGCGAACCGAGTGTTCAATCCGTTGACCGATCGGTCCGCCGAACGGCGTCTGGTCGCGGTACTGCACTCGGAGCCGAGTGGCGGGGTGCAACCACCGAGGGCCGGGGGAAGACGGCACGAGCAGTTCAGTCGGCCGAGAATCGGATCCAGAGCGCCCGGGTGGCGACGATCTGATCGATCCATCCCGACACCAGGGGGGCAAGTTCGAGACCGGCATCTCCGAGTTGCTCGGCGACGAAGTGCTCGAGCTCGAGGCGGCTGGTTTTCGGGGGCACATCGTTGATGATGCCCACCAACCAGGCGGGGAGTGGGATGTCGGCTCCGAGGGTGCGAAGGACCACCTCCTCATCGGCGGCCGTCGCGCCGTCAGGCGAGGCATGGCCGACCTGGACATGGTCGGCCCACTGGAGGGTGAAGCGATCGGGTTCGTGCGCCGTGGGCAACGCCATGCGGTGAGGGAATGGTCGGCCACCGGGTGTAGCGCCGTAGTAGTCGCCGTAGACCACCGCGTACTCCTCGAAGCCGGCCCACTGTTGTTCGGGGTAGGCCCGCCAACCCCGGTAGGCGTCGCGAAGTTCCGCCGAGAACTCGTCGACCAGCTTTCCCGCCAGTTCGGCGTCGATGCCGCGGGTGTTCCGCCATCCCCGGAGGGTGATGGGGAAATCGAGCCCGTCGAGTTGAGCGGTGTCTACCTCAACACCGAACTTCTCGGGGTTGTCGCCGTACTCGGTTCGTAGGTCGAGCCCGAAGGGATGCACATCGAAGGTGTTCATCGGATGCTCGAGCGTGGGTAGTTCGTCGAGGAGGAACGCCAACGTGTCGCGTGCCTGGGACTCGGTCTCTTCGGGAAAGCCGACGATCGAGAAGACGTGCACCGCGATGCCGGCGTCGACGCAGTTCCGCAGGACGGTGCGGGCGTCGGCGAGCGTGATGCCCTTGTCCATGTGGTCGAGCATGGCTTGGTTGCCGGACTCCAGCCCGAAGAACAGCTTGCGCATGCCCATGGCGTGGATTCGTTGGCAGGCCTCGGCCGTGAAGCCCGGCTCGAATCGGGCGTAACCCACGAACCGCGGTTCGATTTCGGGGTACACGTCGAGTGCATCGGCGAGTCGGACGAGAAGCTTGGGCGACAGTGTCTCGTCGGTGATCTCGAAATGTCGGGCGCCGTGGAGTCGATGGAGTTCGGCGATGTCGGCGGCGATCTGCGGGGCGTCTCGCACCCGGTACGGCTTGGCCGAGATGGTGTTGATGTAGGGGATGTCGCAGAACTTGCACCGGTTGAAATAGCAGCCTTTTCCCGTGACGATCGGGAGCACCGGCACGGGGTTGAGATACCGGTCGAGTGGCATGCCGGTGAAGTCCGGGGTCGGCAGGAGCCGCACATCCTCCACCTTGGTGGGGCCGGCAACCACCCGGTCGTCGGCAGAAAGCGAGAGAACGTTGGGGACGCTACCGAGCTCGTGGACCGATGCTCCCGCGTCGAGCGCCTGCACCAGCCCGAGGATCGCTGATTCGCCTTCGTACGGAACGAGGGCATGACAGAAGGTGGAGAAGAACAGGGGCCGGTTGCACAGGGCCTCGTGGAACTTGGCGTACACCGTGCCTCCGAGCACCACCGTGTGGCCAGCGTCTTTGATCTGGCGGGCAAGGAACAACGCCGGTATCACCTGCTGCCGGTTGAGTATGGAGATTCCGACGAGGTCAGGACGTGTGGCGGCGAGCGCGGGAAGCACAATCTGTTCGGTGTGCGAACGAAAGAGATCAGCTGTCGGGTCGGTGGTGATCCGGACCAGATCGACCAGCCGGGAGGGGTCGACGCCCTCCACGTCGTAGGCCGCGGGACTGATGCCGAACTTCACCTGGCCCCCGGTGCTGCCCGAAACGAGCCGGAGCGCGGCGTTGATGGTGCGACGAGCTTGATGGTGCCGATCTGGATCAAGGAACGAGGAGAGATCCTGCAACTCCGCCACGGCTTGCTCGGCGTGGTCGACCACCCAGTTGGCCATGCCCATCAGGTTGGTGCCGCCAGCTTGCGCCTCCGGGTCAAGGCGGGCGAAGTGTGCCTGCGTGGCCGCGGCGGAATCGCGCAGCCGCTCCCCTTCGAGCACCCAGTGCAAGCACTCGATATCGAGATCGTACAGGTCGACGTCGATGCCTTCGCGTCGGAGATGGCCGGCCAGCGAGGGCAACGAGAGGTGAGGACTGCGAGGATCAGTGGCCGGGGGAAACAGAAGTGCGACTCGCATGGGGTCCTCGCGTCAGATGGCCAGCAAGCTACTAGTTTGGCTCGCTGTGACCTCGCAGGACGTCGAGCGGACCGCGCAGTTACGCCATGGATGAGCCGGGACCCATCGAAGTGGCGCCCGTGGTGGTTGCGCGGGTGGCCTCGCTGCCCTGGTCGGCGGTGGATGGTTTGCGTTCCCCCGAGCTGGTATCCCTGGCCGTTCAGGCGAATGGCTCCCACGATGTGGCGGAGGCGGCCCGCTCCGCCGCTGCCGCGGCCCTCGAACGGGCCATCGGCGATCTTCCGCCGGGCGAACCCCGGCGAAGGATGGTGTCGTTCCGACGCCTGTTCCTCCGCGACAGCGTCACCCTCGTGGGCACCGACATCTCGGTCGTCGCACTCGTCGACGAATCACTTTCGACGGCCTGTCGCGACGCCATCGATGCGGCGAACCGGGAGGTGGCGGCGCAGGAAGTGTTTCTCGACGCCTTCCGCGCTGCGGTCATTCGAGAGCGTCGGCATCTCTTGCGTACCGTCGGCACTGATCGGTTTGAGCGGGCAGTGGCTGTGGCGCAACCCCAACTCATCCCACAGATACGTTCGCATCTCGCCCGCTTCGGGGCGACGGACGGTGCACCCACCAAAGCTCGGCACCTTCGGCTGGAGGGCACGCTCGTGAACCTGTTGCTCCGCGCCGCGGGGCGGCCCACTCCGAGCTCACTCTGGGCGGGTGTCGTAGAAGGCACCGTGCCTCGTGCGGAAAGGGATCTCCGCACGGGCAATGCGCTCGCTGCTCGTGCCAGCCGGGAACGATTTCAGGTGCAGTTGGATATCGGCCACCTGGTTGAGGCCGCTCGCTTCGCCGTTGGCACCGATATCTCCGTCGCTCACGGCGATTGCTGGGCCTGGATGGAGGACGTGGCGGCGGCGGCGCCGGCTCGGCTCGCCCGGGAGTGGCGAGTGGTCGCCGAGGAGGCACGAAAGTCATTCGATGCCGTCGCGCCGCCAGCGGCGGTGCCCACCGTCAGCGACTGGCTCGGGTTGCACGAGGTGGCTCGGCTCGGGGTGAACCGCCTCCGAAACGCGTCGGGCATGGCCGACGTAGACGGACGGTCATCGATGCGTGTCGATTGGCACCCGCCGTTCGCGCTGACCGTGGACAGTCGCACCGTCGACTGTGTGGCGCTGGCCATCGATGAGTGGATCTGCTGTCAGGCCGGGTGGGGGTTCGGTGCAACGTGGGCACGAGCGACGGTCGAGGCCATTGCGGCGCCGGGGGCGACCGCGACGGTGTCGGGGACCGACCTGCCCACCGTCACCTCGCTGGTGGCAAGGATCAGTGGGGAGGCACAGACAAGTCATGCGGCGGCGCTGGTCGTTCAGTTGGAAGCAGCGATTGCCCAGTCGGCGGGGGGATGGCTATCGCCCACGGTGCGCCCGGGGATTGTCGGCTCCGACCGTCCGGGCCCGTGGGGCAGCGCCCTCGTGGTGGTGGGGGACGATTGCATCGAGGTGCGATCGGTCCGGGGTGAGCCGGCGTTGTTCTTGGCCCGGTGGCCCTCCCTGGTCCCCGGCGCAATCGTGGCGGCGGCATCCCTGGTGGCGGCCACGGGACTGCCGTGTCGCAGCGTGCGGTTCACCCGGTATGCCAATCCTGCTGCTGCCCTGGGAGCCTTTGTCGCTCCGACCGTCGCCGCCGAAGACCTTCGGCCATCGCGGGTGGATCAACAACACATGGGCTTGGTCGTGCAGGAGCTCCACGGCGAGAGCACGGCAGTGATTCCCGTCTTTGACAACGCGGCGGCCCCCGTTCCAACCTCCGATCTGGAGTTCATCGTTTTTCGAGCCGGCGGCACCTGGGGCTGGGAACTGGTTGCGTCCGGAATGCCGCTCTTGCCTCACGAGATCGAGGTCACCGGTCATCTGCCCGAACTGTGCGGGCCCGGGGGCACGTCGGTCCATCCAGAACGTTGGTTGCTCTCCGTGGACGAGTTGGCCGCGTGCGCCGCGCCGGCCGCGGCTGAGGATCGTTTCCGAAGCTGGCAGCGATTGATCCTTCTCCGGGGTCTTCCGGACTGCCTTTTGGTGCGGCTGGCGCCCTCTCCCAACGCCCCGACGCGGTTGGTGCCGACGAACAGCATCTTGGCGGTGGAGGCGTTCTTGCGCGATGTGGGGCCCGATGGCGGCGCCATCGACGGCATCGTCGTGGCGATGCCCGGTCCAGAGCGAGGATCGTTGCTCGTGGCCGAAGACGGTGAGCGGTACGTCGGCGAACTGGCCGTCACCTTCGTGGACCACCGTTTCGGTGTCCGGGCTGACGGTGAGAGGAACTAGCGGAAAACGGTAGGTGGGCGAGGCCGAAGCCTCGCCCACCGAGAAGTGCCAGCAGACCCGAGGGGTCTACCAGGGGCACATCACCGTGCCAGATCCGTACTTGCCCAGGTCGAGGTTGGGGATGTTGGAGGGCACACGCTGCATGTCAAAGTTCGGGACGTTGAACTGTCCCACCGAGCTGAATTTGACCGTGGAGGCCGAGCGACGGAAAGCGAAACCCTCCACCTCGGCCTCGCCGCCATCGAGCAGCGGCTGCGCACCTTCGAGGTACTCGCCGTCGAGCTTGCAGGCCTCGAGAATGTCGTCACGGATGAAGTAGACCGAGCCGTCGTCGCCCTTGAGGACGTGGCCACCGGAATCAGACATGTGTGTCTCCTAGTTGATGATGTTGTTGTGGTTTGGGGTAGTGCCCGCACGATAGGTGATCGTGAGATGCGTCGCCGCGAGCGGCTCTTGAGACGATTTGCACCCTTACCAGGGACACATGATCGTGGATTCGATGCCGACGTTGCCAAGATCCAACTTCGGGCTCGCCACGCCGGCAGCCTTGGCGCGGAAGCTGGACGGGGCGCTGAAGCTGCCGACCGAACTGAACGAGTTCTGGCGAACGTTGAGGGCAAAGCCCTCGACCTCAGGCTCTTCGCCATTCACGATTGGCTGGGCGGCTTCGAGGTACTCGCCCTCGAGCTTGCACGCGGCAAGGATCTCGTCGCGGATGAAATATACGGTTCCGTCGTCGCCCTTGAGGACGACGCCACCAGCTTCTGACATGTTGCTCTCCCGTTGTGAGGGTTGATTGGGGGGTTCAGCCGGGACCGTACACGATCAGGTTTCCCGTCGCGTCGGGGCCGACCTCGCTGTTCATGACGCCCCCGAGCGATGCGGGTTACCGCGTCACCGACACGGTCGCCGCACCCCCTGCACCGTGTTTCCGAAGGCACCAGCTCACGGGCTCCGGTACCGCCTCGAAGAGGTCCCATCCCCGCAAGGGGGGTGCCACGATCACGCCGTCGTGGATCAGCAGAATCTTTTCGTAGACCCGCGCCGCGGCGGCGAGCCAGAAGAGCTCGTTTCCACCGTGCCCCCGGAGCACGTTCAGCATTGCTCGACCGCCGATGTGAATGGCGTAGTTCGGGTACGCCGTGGCCCCCGGGAGGATTGCCGGCGCGGCGTCACCGAAGTGGGCGTGGAACGCCAGCCTCTCGCCGTCACCAAGATGGATCGTCACTTCCCAGCGCACAGCGAGCTGCACAAGGTTGTGCGCCGCAGAAGTGGGGATCGTGAATTGCGTGGTGAGCCATGGCGTGAATTCGTGTTCGATCCACCAGGAGAATCGGAGACGCAGTTCCTCGCGTTCGCCGGCGTCGACCCCGTAGAGCGTGGACGGATCAAACGGCTCAAATGGCTCTGTGCTGCTTGCATCTAGGGAGATGAACGGTGCTGTGCCGATCGTGTGGGTCACGTGGCCCGGCGCGCTGACCGTGAGCTGATCCCCGGGGGTCACGGTCGAAACCACGGTGGAGGACGCGGCCAGTCGTTCGCTGAGCAACGCAACCATCTCCGCTGGAGCGAACGGACGGGCGTAGCGGTTGGCCCAGGTGTGTTCGTCGAGGTAGTTGATGTCGCAGAAGTAGGGGAAGAGGAACGTCGGCTCGGTGACACACGCCGCTTCGAGCCATTGCACCACGCCGTCTCGTTCGTCGTGGCTCACGCCGAGGCCGCGTTGCAGGCTGATCAACGGGGTGATCGGCTGGTAGCGCGTGGCCACAACTGCAGGCGTTCCCATGATCTGTCGTACGCGAAGCCCGTCTTCGGTGGTGACGTCGGAGTCCGACATGTGCCAGTAGACATCCACGCCGGCCCGGAACACGAGGCCGAACTCCTCCACCTCGGCGCCACTCGGAGTGGGCAGGAGTTCGAGTTGCCCGAATCGAATCGGATCCCAAGGTGATGCAACCGTGACATCCGTGAACCCGATCTCAGCAAGCCGCCGCAACACCCACGGGTCGGCCGGTGCGACCACCGGGGTTGAGCGGTCGAACGTCTCGAGGGTGGCCGGGTGCCAGTGGTCGAGGTGCAGGTGGGTGACCACGATCACGGTGGGCGTGGGGAGTTGCTCGCGGTGAATCGTGCGGGCGGGATGGAATCCGATGGCGCCGTTCGCAAACCGGTCGGCGAAGAGTGGGTCGACCAGAACGATCTGGTCGCCGGCTTCGACGAGAACGGACGCGTGACCGAGGATCGTGATCTGCACTGGCCCATACTGCCAACCGGCGAGGGGTCGCACGGGTAGCGTGCCGATGTGCCTCCCTTCTCCGCACCCCCGGCAACCACGGTGCATGGTTTGGCGCGCCAGCAATTGGCGGCGTTGACCGCTGCGCTCGGATTCCCGGCCCAACGGTCAAGCCAGGTGCGTGAACGATTCGATCTGTTGGCCGCAGCCTGCGGCGATCAACTCCTTGATCAGCCACCCCGATGGTCCGGGATGACCGACGACTGCACACCGGTGGAATGGTCCGTGGCGTTCCGCGCCGGGGAGCCAGATCTTCGGGTGTTGCTCGAAGCCCAGGGAGAACCCGCCTCCGTGCGCACCTATTGGGACGCCAGCCGAAGGGTCACCGATCTTGCCGTAGGGCTCGGGGCTGACGATGCACTGCTCGGCTCGATGGCACCATCGTTCCAGCCGACCTCGGATGATGCGTACGCCGCGGCATATCACGGTTTCGAGTTTCAGCACGACGGCGCCATGCGGACCAAGGTCTACTTGAACCCGGCGACGGCGGGCGAGCGCTGGACGGTGGCCCGTGAAGCGCTGCAGGCAGTGGGGCTCGACGGCCAGGCGAGGGCGCTGCTCGAAGTGGTTGGTCCGCTCGACCTTCCCTTGGTCGCCGTTGATCTGGAACCGGTCGACCGCGCCCGGGTGAAGCTGTATCTCCGATCGCCGTCGCTCGCCACGCTCGAGGTCATCGGCTCGCTCTGCGATCCACCGTGCGATGCGGACTACCGCCCGTTCGTTCGCGGTCTCTATGGGGTTGAGCGGCTCGCTCGCCCCCCGTTTGTCGCCCTGCATCTCGCTGCGTCGGGCGACCTACCGCCGGCTCGAGCCGTGTTGTCGTTACCCGTGTTCGAGATGGGTGATGCCGCTGCTTCGGCGTCGGACCGAATCGCCTCGTTGTTGTCGTCACACGGGCTTGACGATGCGGCGTACCGCCGATGTGTAGATCGGCTCGGTGATATTCGGCCCGCCGACGTGCCTGATGTGTTGGGCCCCTATGGGCTGCACAGCTGGGTGTCGTTCCAGCGGGAGGCCGATGGTGGGCCGCGGATCACCGTGTACTTTCGCCTTCGTGCCTACGCCCACCGTTTCGGTTGGTTGGCGGCCGACCCCGTGCGCACCTGGCCGAGCCCGGTCGATGGCAGTGGGTACCTCACAAGAAGGAGCAGCCCGTGAAAGTGCGCATCGGATTCGGTCTCGGCCGGGAATCAGCGTGCTCCACACGATCCCAACTCGGCTCGCTCGTGGATGCGCTGGAGGAGCGGCGGTTCGATTCGTTGTGGTTCAGTGAACGGATCGGTGGACCGGCCCCGGACCCCATCGCGGGCATGGCTTTTGCGGTTGCTCGCACCGAACGTTTGAAGGTGGGCATGTCGGTGATGGTGCTTCCCGGGCGGAACCTCGCCGTGTTGGCCAAGGAGCTCGCCACGGTTGATCAACTCGCCGCGGGCAAGAATCGTGTGCTGCCGGCGTTCGGCATCGGCGCGCCGGAGCCGGCGGAACACTCGGCGTTCGGGGTCACACGGACCACACGAAAAGGCATGTATGAAGAGGCACTGCCGCTGCTTCGGCGGCTCTGGTCCGAGGATGCGGTCACCCATCATGGCGACCACTACTGCTTCGATGGCGTGTCGGTGAACCCCAAACCGGTGAAGAGCGGATTCGACGTATGGATGGGGGGGATGCACCCGATCGAACTTGACCGGGTGGGTCGCCTGAGTGACGGTTGGCTGGCATCGTTCTGTACGCCCAACGACATTCGAGAAAAGATCCCGCTCATCGAAGCCGCCGCGGCCGCCGCCGGGCGGACCATCGATCCCGAGCACTACGGCGCCCCCATCGTGTACCGGAGGTCGGGCCCGCTGGTCGGTCCACTGGCCATGGCGGTGGCCCGTTCAAATCCAGGCCTCGACCCGAGCGATGTCGTACCACCAGGGCTGGCCGGGGCGGTTCGTCAGATTGAAGGCCTGGTTGCGGTCGGGATGTCGAAGTTTGTGCTTGTCCCGGCCCATCCTCTCGATGATCCCGACGAACTTCGCCGCGAGCTCGACGACATCGTGGCCACCGTGCTTCCGCTTCAGACCTGATCGTCGAGCGCGATGGCCCGTTGGCGAGGACCGTCCACTCCCCATCGGTTGCAGTCGAAATGCACCAGCAGCGCCACGAGGTTGGTGGCGTCGATGTCGGGACCGACCTGGCGAACCACCAACGCCACGTCGGCCGCGGACTGGGCCACCACGAGGTGCGCCTTGGTGACGAATGGCGATGGCGGCAACAACGGATGACGACTGGTCGACGGCTGCTCGTGTCGACCGTCGAGCGGAGGAAGCGAGGCGTCGAGGAGTTGGAGCAGCCGGCGCCATACCGACGAGGCCCCGATCGTTCCCGCCGAGGCGGTGCCGATTTCGGTCACCAACTGTTGGGAGAGACGGGCGCGTGTGCGCTCATCGGCGTGCGAGGGCACGGCCTCCCGCCACAACGTGGTATCTCGGCAGAAGTGTCGGTGGGCGGCGGCGATGGCCGCAGAACCTCCGAATCGAGCGGTCTCGGGAACGTAGTGGCCCCATCCGAACGTTCGGACGACGCCCGCGTGCAGCAGCGGCTCAATGGCGCCACCGATGACGGCGCGCACCTCGGCGTCGATGGCCGGAGAAATGCATCGGACCCGGAGACGGATATCGGGCGGCTTGCGCTGAAAGAACCACTGATCCTGAAGATCGGTCGGTAAGCCGTTGGTGAACACCTCGAAGAAGCTCTGGGCGTGTACGCCCGGCCCTGCCCCTTGGCGCCCGAGTCCGATGTCGGCTTGTTGCCACGTATCAGGTGGGTCCTCGCTCACCGTTCGGGCGTGCTGGCGCGAGCGGTCCGAAAACGAGCCAGGGGGGCCACCGACGCATCGACTTGATTCCGGTACGCCCGCTCAACACGATCCACAAGGGCAATGTCGGCGAGCGCCACGCCGACCGAGGGCCAATCGAGTTGGTGCGCGTGGAGCCATGTCTCGAGGGCCTGGAGCTCTTCCAGCCCGTAGCGGCGCCGGAAGTTCTCGACCACGCCGCCAACGTCGTGTTCCTCGAGGCGAATGCCTCGCAGTTGCGCCACCTCGCGGGCGAGGATGCGGAGCAATGCTTGTTTGCGGAGGACAGCGTCGCCTTCGCCGACCAGTGCGATGTCGGAGTTGATCTCCTGGGCTTCACTGGCGTTGACGAGCAGGGCCTGGTCGACCTCGTGGATCGCGCTGGTGAGGAAGATCGTGGGCTCGACGAACCAGCCGTCGGTTCGGAAGGGGGCGGGGTCGGTGGTGAGGTGGGCGGCCACAAAGGCGAGGCACTCGAGGGCATCGAGATGTTTGCGGCTGAACGTGCGATCGCGGGCCCGACCGTCGAGCCATTCGATGGCCGCCGCAGACAACACGTTGCCGTTGCCGTTGCCGCCGCGAGCGGCGGTTTCGCGCAGCACGATCGGCATCGCTCGCTGACTGTACGGAAGTGATTTGGCCACGCCAAGCAGGTTCTGCTCCTCGGCATCAGTGATCAGGCCCGTTTCCCGAGCGACGGCGAAATGATGGCGAAGGTCGACCATGGCGGTGGACAACGGGCGGAAGTTGTCCTCGGCCATCGTGTGGGAGACCGCCACCTCGTCGTCGTCGTCGAGTTCCCCATCTCGAAACCGGTTGAAGACCTCGCCCACTCCCACCATCCCGAACGGGTGGAGTTCGGCGGCACGCAATGCGCCCATGCTCGATGCCCCCACCAGATGCACACCGTTGTCCATGGCCCAAAGGATCTCCTTGTGCCACACCGCCGGCACCCGTTCGAACACCCCGTCGATGATCACCACGGTGTGCGGGGCGTGAGACCGGACGGCGTGGATCACGTCGCCCTGCGCAACCGGCGGCAGGGTGACGAGCGCCGTGCCGGGGTCGCGTTGGAGGACTCGGGCGAGTTCGGCGCGCACCTCGTCGGCCGTGATCGACGGTCCGCAGAACACGACCGTCGTGGGGAGTGCCGCCGTTGCGGTCATGCCCCGACCGCCTGTTGCTCGGCCAGCCGAGTCCGGGCGGCGGCCGCTCGACGGCCTGGCGTGTACGCCGGCGTGGAGTGGGGGCCTTCACTCCCGGGCACCAGAACTCGAGCGACGTTGATCGGCCAATCGGCGCGTGAGAGGTCGAGCACGAGCACCTGGGTGAGGCCAACGCGGCTCATGCGTTCAAGGATTGCTTCGAGATCGGCCTCGACGGTGGTGGTGGCGGGCACGGCGTAGGCCCAGGTGCACGGCGTGCGGTCGGCGGCGACCTCGTTCCAGAAGTCGTAGACCTCCGTGCGGCGGACGGCTCCATGGCGTTTGCGGGTGAGGTCGTCTCGTGCGCCGGAGATCACTGTGAGCCGGGATTGTGCGGCCTCGGTGAGGGCGCGGGTCATTGCGATCCGAGGATCGGGATGGCAACCGAAGCCGCCGGACGCCGCGGCCGGATTGAGATCGAGGTCGGCTTGACGGTCCCACACGGCCGCCCGGACGCACGGGATTCCCACATCGGAGGTGAGGTCCCAGAGCAGGATGTCGAGGTGGGCGTCGCGAAATCGTTCGATCAGCGACGCCGAGGACGGATCGACGATGGCATCCGGGTCGATTCGTGTCTCGGTGGCCAAGGCGGATGTGCCCAGGTTCCAGACGGCGTGCGAGTCGCGTTCGATGACTTCACAGAGGCCGTGCAGAACCGCTTCGACCAACGTTGCACCTGAGGCGAGCCCGTTTGTGTTGCGGGCGAACATGCCGCTACCGGCCACGAAGGGCACCACCATGTTGGCGTGCACCAACTCGAACGGCACCCACCACTGGTCGTTCGTGCGAAGGTCGGTGGCGGCGCAGAACGGAATGGGGGCGAACGGGTTGTAGGTGCCATTGATGTCGCGATTGAGGGCAACCGGATCGATTACGCGACCGGTGGGTGCGAGCCCGGCAAACGATTCGATTCGGCAGGGCAGCTCGGCCCGCTCGGCGTGCCAACTCTCGATCGACTCCATCACCGCCGAAACCTTCGCCAACGCATCGGTGAGGCCCTTGCCCTGCGAGACCGCGAGCCCCCGGCTGTTGGGACGGATCGCTTGCCACACCGGAATCCCGATGATGTCGAGACCCGTGACGTTGGCGACCCGAGTGATGCCAACCTCGGCATACAAGGGCTCAACGGAGGCGAGCACACGTTCCGCGCCGACACTCCGCCATCGAGGGAGGTCGTCGCCTACGGCCGGAACCGGCTTCGGGGTATGGCCGTCGAGTAGCTGCACAAGGGCACAGTACGTGTTTGTGCCGGGTCGGTTACCGGCTTCCGTGTGCCACTCGGCGATCGACTTACTCGATGACGACGACGACGTCGCCGGACCCGACAGAGTCGCCAGGGGCGACCCGCACCTCATTGACGGTGCCAGCTTTGTCGGCGGTGATCTGGTTCTCCATCTTCATGGCCTCGAGCACACAAACCGCTTGGCCGGCCTCCACGGTGTCGCCCACCGCCACCATCACCTTGACGATCGTGCCCTGCATCGGCACGGTGACCGAACCGGTGCCGGCGCCGGCGCCACCCGCCCCTGCGCTCGATGCGCGCCGAGCCTTGGCTGGCGCCTTGCCGCCGGCACCAGCGGAGACAACGGCGGCGGACGCGGGCACCCACACGTTGACACTGAAGCGACGGCCGTTCACTTCAACGTCGACTTCGCGCTTGACCTTCTCCTCACCGTCATCGGTGATCGATGGCGTCGGCGAGGATGAAACGTTGGTGAGATCGAGCACCGTCTCCACCCACCGGGTGGAATGTTTGGCGGCGGCGAAGTCCGGGTGTTCAAGGATGGCGAGATCCGCGGGGATGGTGGTGGCCACGCCCTCGATGACGAATTCGCGAAGCGTGCGTTTGGCGCGGGCGATAGCGATAGTGCGATCGAGTCCCCACACGATCAGTTTCCCGATGAGGTTGTCGTAGTACTGGCTCACCTCATCGCCGCTTTCGTAGCCACCGTCCCAGCGAGTGCCGAAGCCCTGCGGCGGGACGAGCTTGGAGATGCGGCCGGGTGAGGGAAGGAACTTGCCGCCGGCTGGGTCCTCGGCGTTGATGCGAATCTCGATCGCGTGACCGGTTCGCACGATGTCTTCCTGGGTGAACGAAAGGGGTTCGCCCGATGCCACACGAATCTGCTCGGCCACGAGGTCGATGCCGGTGACCATCTCGGTGACCGGGTGTTCCACCTGGAGTCGGGTGTTCATCTCCAGGAAGTAGAACGCGTCATCTTGGTAGAGGAACTCCACCGTGCCGGCGTTGTAGTAGCCACACGCCTTGGCCACCTTCACGGCCGCTTCGCCCATTGCCTGACGAACGGCATCGGGGAAGTCGGGGGCTGGGCTTTCTTCGACCAGCTTCTGGTGGCGCCGCTGGGCGGAGCAGTCGCGTTCTCCGACCCACACCACGTTGCCGTGGGTGTCGCCGATGATCTGCATCTCCACGTGACGCGGCCACGTGAGATAACGCTCCACGTAGCACTCGTCACGTCCGAATCCTTTGAGCGCCTCGCTCTGGGCCGATTCGAGTGCGGCTTCGGCTTCGTCGCCGGACTCGACCACGCGCATGCCGCGACCGCCACCGCCGAACGCCGCCTTGATGGCCACCGGCCAACCGTGTTCGGTGCCGAACGCCACCACTTCGGTGTAGCTGGTGAGGAACTCGGTGGTACCGGGGACGCTGACGACGCCGGCTTCCTGGGCGGCGATCCGGCTGGAGACCTTGTCGCCCATCACCTCGATCGCCTCGGGTGGCGGTCCGATGAACGCCACCCCTTTGGCGGTGATCGAGCGGGCGAAATCGGTGTTCTCCGAGAAGAACCCGTAGCCCGGATGTACGGCGTCGGCGCCCGATCGCTCGATGATGTCGAGAATGGCTTCGGTGTTGAGGTAGCTGTCTGCGGCGGTTTGGCCGCCGAGGGCGTACGCCTCATCGGCCAGCCGCGCGTGAAGTGCGTCTCGGTCGAGCTCGGAATACACCGCGACGGTGGCGATGCCGAGTTCCTGGCAGGCACGGATGACACGAACGGCGATTTCGCCGCGGTTGGCGATGAGAACCTTGGTGATCACACCGTATGTTTACGCGGCAGAACTGCTTCGGTGCCACTTCCCCTCACGAACCGTCAGATGATGCGGATGCCCACATGACCACACACCCTCCTGATTCGTCGGCCGATCACGCTGCCGACGAGCCTGTCCTGGGTCCGGTGCCCCACACCCGATTCCGTGTGGATTGGGTAACGAGTACCGGGTCCACCAACGACGATTTGTTGGTTCGAGCCCGCGATGGCGCCGGCGAGGGCGAGGTGTTGGTCACCGATTTTCAGACGGCGGGACGGGGCCGACTCGACCGGAGGTGGGAGGCTCCGGAACGATCGTCGCTCCTGATGTCGATCCTGCTCCGACCGGGGGCAGCGGTGCCACCAGACCACGTGCACCTGTGCACCAAAGCGGTGGCACTCGCTGCGGCCGAAGCATGCGACCAGGCCCTCGGGGGACACTCGGGGATCGGGCTGAAGTGGCCAAACGACCTGATCGTGACCCGGAGCGATGGTTCCGTTCGAAAGCTCGGCGGTGTGCTCGCTGAATCGATGGTGGACGGTGGCCAGATCGTAGGGGTGGTCGTGGGCCTGGGGCTGAACGTCACCTGGCCGCGAGCGATGCCGGCCGACCTGGCCGAGGTGGCGATCGCGTTGAACCACCTCCTTGGGCACGGAACCGATGGAGCCGACAACGAACCGAAACCTGTAATCAGTCGCGGCCGGCTTCTGTTGGCGCTGCTCACCACGCTCGAAGGGCTGTACTCCTCGCTGCTCGACGACGGTGGGCAGCACCTTCTGCGACGGTACCGGTCAGAGTGCGTCACCATCGGACGCTCCGTGCGAGTGGAACATGCCGTTGGCGACCTGTTGGGCGTGGCCATCGGTATCGACGATGCCGGTCACCTCATCGTGCGGGATCCCGCTGGCGAGGAGCATCACGTGGCAGTTGGCGACGTCGTGCACGTGCGGAACGTGGCCACCTGAACGGTCCTCCCCGCCCCCGAGGAAGGCCGGGATCCCTTTCTCAGCCTGGCGCGTGTGCTCAAATCCGGCGGTGGCCCGCGGTAACCGGGCAAAACGCCGGCGTAGCGGTGTCACGCTTCGTGACCGCTTCCGGCGCTTGCCGAACTCTTTGCTTCTCTATGTGACCTTCGCCCTCGCTGTGGGGGCGGCCGTCCTAGCGACCTTCCCTTTTGAGGTCCCGGCCACCCAACCGGTTCCCAAAAGTGAGGCTGAACGAGTGCAAGAGGCAGCAGCGGCGCGAGGTTCTGCGGTGTCGACGACAACGTCGCTGTTTCCGCCGGAGGGCACTGTTCCCGGCACCACCACGACCACGATTCTGATCGGGTTGGAAACACAGCCCCGGGTAAATGACGGCCTTCTCGAATGTGCGTCGCCGGTGTTCGAGCTCACGGTGCCCAGCCGCGATCAGCGCGTGGCCAAGAACGATGACTGTGCCGATGGCGCCCGTTTCCGGCTGACGGTGGCCGGTGTCGCGAGCGGCATCGCGATCCTGGTTGGGGTCACGGCTCGTCGGTTGCGGCTCAAACGGTATGAGCGGATCGCCAAGGTGGAGAAGATCAGAGTGCGGGATCGAATTCGGCGAACGCCGTCATCACCCGGCGAGTGATTTCGCCGGTCGCGATGGGAAGGTCGACGCTGTCGACCTTCGAGATCGGATGGACATCCCGGGTGCTCGAGGTGAGAAACGCCTCATCGCAGGTTCGCAGCGAATCGATCCGCAAAGGTGACTGATCGACGGTCACGCCGGCCTGATCAAGCGCCTCGACCACCAGCGCGCGGGTGATGCCGTCGAGACACCCGCTGGCAAGCGGCGGGGTAGCGATTGCTCCGTCGCGCACGACGAAGATGTTGGAGCCGGTGCCTTCACAGAGATCACCCACCGTGTTGACGAAGATGGCTTCGTCGCCCCCGGCTTGCTGGGCGAATCGCAAGGCCAACACGTTGTCGGCGTAGCTGGTGGACTTGATGCCCGCGCTGGCGGCTCGTTCATTCCGGGTCCAGGGCACCACCGTGACGTGTGATGTGGGTGGCCAGGTGGCCGCCGGCCCAGTGGCGATCACGGTGCGGGAACCCCGGGTGCCTCGCCCGGATCCGAGCGGTGAATCGCCGGCGGTGATCGTGATGCGAACACGCCCGGCATTGCCTTCGGCGCCGCCGTTGTGGGCGATCAATGCGTCGATGGCGTCGAGAAGTTGGGCATCGGTTGGCAGCGCCGAAAGCCCCATCGCTTCGAGCGACCGGTGTAGTCGGCGTAGGTGCCGCTCGAGTGCAAAGGGGCCGACATCGGTCACCTTCATCGTTTCGAACACCCCATCACCGACGGTGAGCCCATGATCGAAGACGGAAACCGACGCTTCACGGGCGCCGATGAAGGCACCATCGATCCAGACGATGGTGTCGTCGAGTGAGGGGATGGTCATCGGACCGCTCCTTCGATCTGTCGCGACGCGACGGCCAGAAGCCGTCGGGCTTTGAGTTCGGTTTCTTCCCACTCTCCGGCGGGATCGGAGTCCCATGTGATACCACCGCCGGTGCCGAAGTGCAGGTGATCGTCATCGATCCAGAACGTGCGGATGGCCACGTTCAGTTCACCGAGACCGTGGTCGGCGTCGACCCAGCCGATGGCTCCGCAGTACCAGTCCCTGGCGACCGGTTCCAACCGCTCGATCATGCGCAACGCCGCCAGCTTGGGGGCGCCGGTGACGGAGCCGGGCGGAAAGGTTCCGGCGATGAGCTCGGGCCAACCCAACCCCGATCTCATCGTGCCCTGCACGGTGGAGACGAGGTGCACCAAGCCGGGATGCGGCTCGATATGAAGGAGCGACGGAACGGAAACCGAACCCCATTCGCACACACGACCGAGATCGTTTCGTACGAGGTCGACGATCATCACGTTCTCCGCTTGGTCCTTCGGGAGAAGTGCCCCTGCAGTGGCTGCGGTTCCTTTGATGGGCGACGACCAGACCGTTTGCCCACGCCGTGCTACGAAACGTTCCGGGGATGCGGAGGCAACCTCGATGCCGTGACGTGGGAGGCGGACGACAGCCGAGAACGGGGCCGGATTGCCAACGGCCAGGGCCGCACCCAGGGCGGCGATGTCGGTGACGCCGGTCCCGTTCGCCAGCAGTGGCGCCGAAAGACGTCGGGTCAGGTTCACTTGGTACACATCGCCAGCAGCGATGGAGGCGCGGATCGAACGGACCCCGGCCTCGAAGGCGGGACGGTCGAGGCTTGACGTCCATGTGTCGGCCGACGGGCCGTGCCAGGCCGGGCCTGGCCATGGGCGAGCGGGACGAACGTCGGTGAACCGTGCACACACGGGATCCCCGGAGAACGGGAGCACAACGGCCCAGAACCCGACGCTCTCGAGTGCGGCAAGGTCGGCCGTGACGTCGGCGAGGCCGGTGCAGAGACGGTCGCCCACGACGGCGAGGGGAGGCACGTCGAGTCGCCGGGGAGACACGGTGGCAGCGTACGATCTCGGGTCTATGACCGTGGAACTGACCGACGAGCAACTAGCCCTTCGCCACGTGGTGCGCGAATTCGCCGAGGCCGAGATCGCCCCGAACGCCGAGGCATGGGATCGCGATCACACGTTTCCGTCGGACACGGTTCGGGCCATGGGTGACCTTGGGCTGTTTGGCATCCCCTTCCCCGAGGAGTATGGCGGTGGTGGGGCCGATCTCACGACCATGTGCGTCGCCCTGGAGGAACTGGCCAAGTTCGATCAGTCGATGGCGATGACCGTCGAGGCGGGCGTGGGCCTCGGTGCGAACCCGATCTTCCATTTCGGGACAGAGGAACAGCGCCAGCAGTGGTTGCCCGACCTGTGTGCCGGTCGCACGCTCGGAGGATTCGGCCTCACGGAGCCCGATGCGGGGTCCGACGCCGGTGGAACCCGCACGAAGGCGGTGCTCGACGCAGGGGCGGGGGAGTGGGTCATCAACGGAGAGAAGGCCTTCATCACCAACTCCGGTACCGATCTCACTTCGATCGTCACCATCACGGCCCTCACCGGGACGTCGGCGGGTGAACGACCAGAGATTTCGGCGATCGTGGTTCCCGCCGGCACCACCGGCTTCGAGGTCTCCCCCCCGTACCGCAAGATGGGCTGGCACGCGTCGGACACCCATGCGCTGTCGTTCGTGGATTGCCGAGTGCCGGAAGCCAACCTCCTGGGCGGACGGGGCAAGGGGTTCGCGCAGTTCCTCGCGATCCTTGACGATGGCCGGGTTGCCATCGCCGCCGTAGCCCTCGGGGTCATCGAGTGCTGTCTTACCGAGTGTCAGCGGTACGCCAACGAGCGGCACACCTTCGGTCGTCCCATCGGGGCGAACCAGGCGATTGCCTTCAAGATCGCCGACCTGGCGGTGATGGCCGAGGCTGCCCGCGGTCTCACCTACCGTGCGGCTTGGCTACGGGACCAGGGCCGGCCGTTCAAGAAGGAGGCTGCGATGGCCAAGCTCTACGCCACCGAAGCCGCAGTCACCGCCACACGAGAGGCCACCCAGGTGTTTGGTGGCTACGGCTACATCGACGAGACGCTGGTGAGTCGGCAGTACCGCGATGCCAAGATTCTCGAAATCGGCGAGGGCACCAGCGAGATTCAGCGGCTGGTGATCAGCCGAGAACTCGGACTGCCGGTCACCTGACTACCGTTCTGGGGTTGATGCGGCATCGGAGACCTCGCCGCACCGTTCGGCAGCGGCTGACGTTGGTGACCTTCGGCTGCTGACGATGCACGTGCCGCGCGCCGGACGATGGGTGTTTGACGGCGGGTCGGATCTGGCGGAGGCCCGCCGGCAACAGGAGTTGATCCGAGCGTCCGTCCGGCGAGCGTTGCATCGGGGCGCCCGAAACCCCCCCCGCCCGCGGTGGCTCCTCCGATGGTCGGTTCACTGATCCCAACCGGGTGTGGGTGACCGAGGTTCCCTCCGTGGGGCACGGTAGAGTCCTCGGCCGTGAACGACGAAGCGGAGAACGGTGGCGCAGCCACGTCACCAACGGGTCTCGCCGCGTTGGCTTCCGCCAAGCCGACCCGATTTCGTCGATCGAGTCGTGGTCATCGTTCCTGGGGACAGCGACTGATGATCCTCACCTGTCTCAGCATCACGATGTCTTGTTTGGTGGCGGCGAGTGGCTTGAGCTACTCGATCAACAAGGTCGACGAGATCAAACGGGTGAAGCTGGGATCCGATTTCACCCTGCCGGTCGGTGAGCAGACAGCCACCTCCAGCAAGGCCAAGAACTTCCTTCTCGTGGGCATCGACTCCAACAAGGGCCTTGATCCGAACGACCCCGTGAACCGTGGGCGGAGCAACGAGCTGAACAGCGACACACTCATCATCTTGCGGGTGGATCCCGAGCGGAAGACGGCGGCGATGCTGTCGCTCCCGCGTGACCTTTGGGTGAGCATCGGCGGCCCGAACAACGCCAAAGGCAAGATCAACACCGCGCTGAGCACGGGCGGAGCGCCGCTGCTGGTGAAGACCATCGTCGACACGCTGAGGATTCCGATCCAGCACTACGTGCAGATCGACCTCGCCGGATTCAAAGATCTCATCGGAGCCATCAACGGCGTCCCCATGCAGTTTCGTTACCCCACCCGCGATCAGGCCACGGGCCTGTTTCAGTACGACCCCGGTTGTGTCAACCTCGATCCCGATCAGGGCCTCGCCTTTGCCCGATCTCGAAAGATGGAGGTGGAGAAGAACGGGGTGTGGCAATCCGACGGGGGCGACGATCGAGCCCGGGCCAAACGCCAGCAGGAGTTCATCCGGGCGGCGATCAAAAAGGCCCTTTCCCAAGGGGCTCGGAACCCGGCGGTGCTTGCCAGCATGATCAACATCGCGCTGGAGAAGGTTGAAGTCGACGGGGCGATCACCCCCGGCGATCTCATTGAGCTCGGTGCCACGATGCGCGACTTCGACCCTGCCGAGATCCAGAGCTACGAGCCGTTCACCACCGAGGGCTACGCCGGTGATGCGGCCGTGCTGTACCTCCAGGAGACCGATTCGCAGCCCACGTTCGAGATCTTCCGGGGTCACGATCCGCTGGTCGACATCCGCCCGTTCGTGCGAGTCGAGGTGCGCAACGCCACCACCGAGCGCGACAAGGCAAGTCTCGTGGGTTTGGAGCTCGCCACGAATGGTTTCACGCTCACCAGCACTCGCGACGACACCGGCTACCGCAACAAGCCGACGCGCATCCTCTACGCGACCGACAAAGAAAAGATCTCCGCGGTGATACTTGCCCGTTACCTCAACAACGATGTGGTGATCGAGCAGGGTTCGATCTGGGGTCAAGACGCTCGCGTGGCCCTGATCGTGGGCAGCGACTACGCCGGCGTGCGCTCTGAACCCCGTCCCCTCACCGATTTTCGGGCCTATCTGCCGAAGGAGATGTTCCCCGACGAGTCCGGGTCAGCGGAGCCCACCGGTCCGGTCACCATCCCGTTCGAGATCCCTACCTCCACGGTGGTCGGTGAGATCCCCGACGCACCTGTCGGTTGTGTCTGAGGGTTACGGTTCCGCGCCCGGGGGGTCACTACGATGGTCCGGTTCGCCGCTCTCGCCGCTGGTCCTGGGGACCAACACGAAGCTCTCACCTCCGAGGTAACCACACCACATGGGTAGCAACATCGCCGTCATCGGAACCGGCTACGTGGGTCTTACCACCGGTGCCTGTTTTTCTGCCCTCGGGCACAACGTGGTGTGTGCCGACATCGATCCCTCGAAGATCGATCGCTTGAATCGAGGAGAGATTCCGATCCTCGAGGCTGGGCTCGAGGAGATCGTGAAGGAAGGCATGCGATCTGGTCGGCTCCGTTTCGTGCTCGGGGCCGAAAACGCCGTGGCCGATGCGGAGTTCGCCTACCTCTGCGTGCCGACCCCGCAAGGCGCCGATGGTTCCGCCGACCTCACCTACATCGAGCAGGCCGCCAAACAAATCTCACCCCACCTCGCCCCTGGCACCGTCGTGGTGAACAAGTCCACGGTTCCGGTGGGATCCACCCGTTTTGTGGAGCAGGCGATGGGCCGGTCCGATGTGTTCGTCGTGTCGAACCCCGAATTTCTTCGTGAGGGTTCGGCCGTCAACGACTTTTTTCACCCAGACCGGGTGGTGATCGGCTCTGACGACCAGTCGGCGGCCATCCGGGTCGCGTCGCTGTATCTCGGCGTCCCCGCGCCCCTCATGGTCACCGATCCTGCCTCGGCCGAAACCATCAAGTACGCCAGCAACGCCTTCCTCGCCACCAAGCTGAGCTACGTCAATGCCATCGCCGCGTTGTGCGAGGCCGTGGGTGCCGACGTGAACGATGTTGTGCTGGGCATGGGCTACGACAAGCGCATCGGTCACGAATTCCTCCGCCCCGGGCCCGGTTGGGGTGGGAGCTGTTTCCCCAAAGATTCTCGGGCGCTGGTGTACATCGCACGGGAGGCGGGCTACTCGTTCGACCTCCTTGAGGGTGTGATCACGGTCAACGACGAGCAGTTCGAACGCACCGCTCGCAAGATCCTCGATATGGCCGGCAATCCCACACCCACCGTGGCGGTCTGGGGCCTCACATTCAAGGCCAACACCGATGATCGCCGCGACTCGCCCAGCATCGAAGTGATCAAGAGAATGGTCGCCGCCGGGGCCACCGTTCGGGCCTTCGATCCCACGGTGCACGCCGACCTGCCCGAGGTGCCGGGGCTGACCGTCACCGCCGACGCCTATGCGGCATGTGAGGGCGCCGACGTGCTTGCGGTCCTCACCGAGTGGGACGAGTTCAAATGGCTCGATCTCGACAAGGTCGCCGCCGCTCTGAACACGCCGCGCGTCGTCGACGCTCGGAATCTCCTCGACCGGGGCGCGCTGTTGCGTCGAGGATTCAGCTACCAGGGAATCGGCCGGAGCTGATGGCCCGCGTCGTCATCACGGGTGGCTCGGGCTTCCTTGGATCGCACCTCTGCGACGCGTTCCTCGCACGGGGCGACGATGTGGTTGCGATCGACAACTTCATCACCGGCCGCCCTGCCAACGTGGCTCACCTTGATGGCGAGGCCCGTTTCCGTCTCATCGAACACGACGTGATCACGCCCTTTGACGTCGATGGGGACGTGGATGCCGTGTTGCATTTCGCCAGCCCCGCTTCTCCGCGCGACTACATGGCGTACCCATTGGAGACGTTGCTCGTCGGGAGCGAAGGAACTCGAAACGGCTTGGAGCTGGCTCGTCGTAAGGGGGCCCGTTTTCTCGTGGCGTCCACGAGTGAGGTCTATGGCGATCCCTTGGTGCATCCCCAGCCGGAGACCTATTGGGGGCACGTGAACTCTGTGGGCCCGCGTGCGTGTTACGACGAAGCCAAACGGTTCGGCGAAGCGATCACCGTCACCTACCAGCGCACCTTCGATGTGGACGCCCGCATCCTGCGCATCTTCAACACCTACGGCACCCGTATGCAGGTCGAGGACGGCCGGGTGGTGTCGAACTTCCTCGTGCAAGCGTTGCTCGGCAAGCCCATCACCATCTACGGCGACGGAAGCCAAACCCGCAGCTTCTGCTACGTCTCCGACGAAGTTGCGGGAATCGTCAAGCTTCTCGACAGCGATCTCACGACCCCGGTGAACGTGGGCAATCCGAACGAGTTCACGATGCTGGAGTTGGCGGAGGTGGTACTCACCGTCACCGGCTCGTCTTCGGAGATCGTCTACGAGCCGCTTCCCGAAGACGACCCGAAGCAGCGCCAGCCCGATATCACCCTCGCTCGCAGCCAACTCGGCTGGGAACCCACCGTCACGCTGCGTGACGGGCTCGAACACACGGCGGCCTACTTCCGCCGTGAGCTCAGTCTCTGACCGTCAGATCGTGCGAGCCTCGGCCTCGGTTCGGTGTGCGAGGTACCACGAAATGGTGGTGGCGAGCCCTTCCTCGAAGCCGGTGGTGGCGCTGAATCCGAAGTGTTCCTTGGCACGAGAGGCATCCACACCCCGGCGAGGTTGACCGTCGGGCCGTGACGTGTCCCAAACCACCTCCCCGTCGAAACCCACATGACGGCGAATGATGTCGACGAGGTCGCGGATCGGAAGCTCGTCGTTGGAGCCAAGGTTGACCGGATCGCCGCCGTCGTAGTGCTCGGCGGCGAGGAGCACCCCTTCAGCCGCATCGTCGATGAAGAGAAACTCTCGCGATGCTTCACCGGTGCCCCACACCTCGACCGCCGAATCCCCGGCTTCCTGGGCTTCCACGAAACGTTTGATGAGGGCGGGGATCACATGTGACACCGCCGTATTGAACTTGTCGCCGGGCCCATAGAGGTTGGTGGGCATGAGGTAGATGGCGTTCTGTCCGTACTGTGCTCGGTTGCTCTGCAACTGCACGAGCTGGGCGAGTTTGGCAATCCCGTACGGGGCGTTCGTCTCTTCCGGGTAGCCCTGCCACAACGATTCCTCGGAGAACGGCACCGGCGTGTACTTCGGGTACGAACAGATCGTGCCGACAACGACGGTCTTGGCCACGCCGAGTCGGCGGGCGGCATCAAGCACGTAGGTGCCCATCAGCAGATTGTCGAGGTAGAGGTCGGCCGGGCGTTCCATGTTGGCGCCGATTCCGCCGACACGCGCCGCGAGGTGAATGACGAGGTCTGGGGCGTGGTGGGTGAGCATGGCGTCGACGGCATCGACTCGACGGAGGTCGACCTCGGCGCTCGACGGCGCAACCACCTTGGTGGCGCCTCGACGGTCGAGTCCCGCGCAAACCGCTCGCCCCAGAAATCCGCCACCGCCGGTGACCAGAACTCGTTGACGGCTCCAGAAGTCCGAAGCGGGTGCTCCCATGTGCCCAGGGTAGTGCTCCGCATGCGAGACTCGCCGCTCATGCGCGTGGCAGTGACGCTCGAACAGTGCTGGCACCGGGTGCCTGGCGGTACCGCGACCTCGGCTATCCGATCGGTGAAGGCGTTGGTGGCCCTCGACCGCGACACCATTGTGGGGGTGGCCGCTCGCCACAGCCGAGCCCCGCTACCGGCGTTTCGGCCGTCGGTGCCGGTTCGGCAGTTCGCCGTTCCACGGCCGGTCCTCTATCGAGCCTGGCACCACCTTCGGCGGCCCACGGTCGAAGCGCTGGTTGGTCCTGTCGACGTGATCCACGCCACGGGCATGGCCGTACCTCCACCAAGCGCGCCACTGGTGGTCACGGTGCATGACCTTGCCTTCCTCGACCAACCTGAACACGCCACCAAACGGGGCCGGACGTTCTTCGCCCAGGCCGTCGAGTTGGCCCAGAGCGACGCTGATCAGGTGGTGTGTCCGAGCAGCTTCACTCGTGATGCATGCGTGCGATTCGGCTTCGATCCCGGCCGTTTGCATGTCGTTCCTTGGGGGGTCGATCCCCACGTCGCCACCGATTCGATGGTTGCGGCCGTTCGTCTTCGGTACGGACTCCCAGATCGATTCCTGCTTTGGGTGGGCACGATCGAACCTCGCAAGAACCTCCGGGTGTTGCTCGAGGCGATTGCCCTCGCCGATGTGTCGCTGCCGCTCGTCGTGGTGGGGCCGCAGGGATGGAACGAAGATCTCGGTGCCCAGGTGGCACGGCTCGGGGATTCGGTGCGGGTACTCGGGTTCGTTCCGCCGACAGACCTTCAGGCGCTTTACCGTGCCGCCGACGTGTTCTGTTATCCCAGCGTCGCCGAGGGATTCGGTCTGCCGGTGCTGGAAGCAATGGCACAGGGAACACCGGTGGTCACCAGTGCCGGCTCGGCCATGGCGGAGTTCGCGCAAGGAGCGGGCGAGCTGGTCGACCCAGGATCGGCACGGGAGATCGCGACCGCCATCGAACGGCTCGTGGACGATGACCGCGAGCGAGAGGTTCGGTCTATTGCTGCGGTCGCGGCGGCGAAGGCAATGCCGTGGACGAAGGTTGCGACGTCGTTGTCCGACGTGTTCGATATCGCCGCTGGCCGTTCGCCGGCCGCCTCCCCACCGACGGCTCGTGGGTATCGCTCGACGATCCGCACGCCTGGCAATCCACTGCGTGTCGGTATGAACTTGCTTTGGCTCGTACCCGGCGTCGTCGGCGGCAGCGAGGACTACACGGTCAGGTTGCTGGAAGCGGTTGGGCGTCACCAGTCCACGGGAGTTGATCTCCGATTGTTCGTGAATCGGGGATTCGCCGCCGCCCACCCTGGCGTTTCGGCCGCCTTCCCGGTGACGGTCGCACCGATCTGGGGGGCGTCGAAACCCACGCGGATTCTGGCCGAAAATGTGTGGTTGCCGCTCACTGCGTTGCGGCATCGGGTGGAGCTCATGCACCACGCCGGTGGTCTGGTTCCACCCCTTCGGATCGGACCAGTGGTGGAAACGGTGCACGACTTCCAACCATTGGCCATGCCGGAGAACTTCTCGTGGGCGAAGCGGTGGTATCTGCGTCGGTGGGCGCCGTGGTCGGCACGCACGGCGGAGCGGGTGATCACCATCACCGAGTGGGTTGCCGACGATGTCAGCGCGAGAAGCGGGGCGCCACGCGGGCAATTTCGGCAGGTTCCCCATGGCAACGTGGTCGTGAACGCTGCTTCCGAGGCTCAGCAATCGACGGTTCGTGGGCGGTATGGCCTCGATGCTGATCCGTTCTTCTTGTTTCCGGCCATCACGTATGTACACAAGAACCACCGAATGCTCATCGACGCCATGGCCGCAGCCGATCGCCTGCTGCCCGGTCGATCCTTCCGTTTGGTCCTGGCAGGTGGGGAGGCGAGTGAGGAGGCCAACGTGCGCGCAGCGATCGCGGCGTCACCGGTCAGGTCGCGAATCGTTCGCACCGGAAGGATCCCATCGGTCGACCTTGATGTGCTCTACGACGCCGCCACCGCTGTGCTCTTTCCTTCTCGTTATGAGGGTTGCGGCATCCCTGTCCTCGAGGCGTTTGCCCATCGGACACCCGTGGTTGCCAGCGATGTCGGTGCGATGCCAGAGACAGCAGGCCGAGCGGCGCTGCTCTTGCATGCCGACGACGTTTCCTCGTGGGCGGCCGCCATGGTTTCACTGCTGGAGGATCAAGGGCTCCGCGAGGAGTTCATCGCCGCCGCATCGCGACATCTCGAACTTCGTCCCAGTTGGGATGATGCGGCGTCGGCATTGCTCGCCACCTACCACGAGGTGCTGGGGGAATGAAGATCGCTGTGCTGTGCCCTCACTTCGCTCCCGACGTGGCGCCGACCGGTGAAGTGATCACGCGAATCGTCGTGGAGTTGGCGGCCCTCGGGCATGAGCTTCACGTCGTGACCGCCCTCCCGTGGTACCGCAACCACGCCGTCGAACCAGGGTGGGACGGTCAGTTGGTGCGTCACGAGACGGTCTCCTGGGGGCGGATCACCCGGCTCCACCCGTTCCCCACCGACAAGGGGAACCTGCCTGCTCGGGCGGTGGCGTTCGGGGTCTTCACCCTGGCCGTCGCCGTCGAAGCCACGCTCAATCGATTCCACCCCGAGGTGATTCTGGCTATGTCGCCCCCGCTGACATTGGGGTTGGCGGGCGTGGTTGCGGCCCGGCGCAACGGCATCCCGTTGGTGTTCAACATCCAAGATGTCTTTCCCGATGTTGCCGTGGAACTGGGCCGTCTCACCCAACCGCAAGTGATCGGCCTCGCTTCGTGGCTGGAACGGACGAGCTATCGAGCGGCCGACACCGTCACGGTGTTATCTGACGATTTGGCCCGCAACGTCCGCGCGAAGGTTGGCGAGGCGACCCCCGTGGAAGTGATCCCCAACTTCGTCGACACCGATTGGATCCGTCCCGACGTGGAAGTCGACGCGGCCTCGTCGTATCGGTCCGAACTCGGCCTCGGTGACCGTCGTGTCGTGATGTACGCCGGCAACGTGGGTTTTTCGCAATCACTCGACCTGGTGCTCGACGCCGCCCGGTTGTGGCGGGAGCGGGACGAAGTCGTGTTTGTGATCAATGGCAGCGGAGTTGCCGTGGAGTCGTTGCGCCAGGAGATCGATCGGGATGGTCTCGAGAACGTTGTGCTGGCCCGGCTCCAGCCCCGTTGGCGACTCCCCGAGGTGTTGGCCACGGCCGAGTTGCATCTCGTGCCGTTGCGAGCCGGGTTGGGCAAGGCCAGTGTGCCGAGCAAGCTGTATTCGATCCTGGCCGCCGGCCGGCCGATCTTGGCTGCCGTCGATCCGGGCACCGAAGTGCAGCGCACGGTGGAGTTGGCGCGAGCCGGGGTGTGCGTCCCCCCCGACGATCTGGCGGCGTTTGTCTCGGCCCTCGACCTGCTGTTGGCCGATCCGGGAAAGGCGGCCGCCATGGGTCGAGCCGGACGTTCCTGGGTGGAGGCATGGGCGGCGCCCAGCGCCGTGGCCGGCGCGTACGATCGGCTGTTTCGTTCGCTGGTGACGTCGGATCGTCACCCCTGAGGACTGCCGTCGTTGTGCGGGGCGCGCTACGTCATTCCCCACCGACCGGGCTAGGTTGTCGGCCCTATGGGCAAAGCTTCCTCGTCGAAAAAAGTGGCCCGCGCGGCACGAGCCGGCGGTTCACTCCGCGAGCGTCCGAAGTTGGGCTTCCCGCTCGCCCTTGTGGCCATCGTCATCCTGGGCACCTCCTTGGTGGTGTTCGCTCGGTCCGACCGCCTGGAAAGCCTGGCCGGCAAAGAGGCGCCGGTGAAGAACAAGGATCACTGGCACGCCGCCTACGGGTTCTTCGCGTGTGACAGCTTTCTGCCGCCGCTTGTCGACATCCCGGGAAAGGCCGACACCGACGGAATCCATACGCACAAGGACGGCGTGGTGCACGTCCACCCGTTCACCAGCAAGGCGTCGGGGAAGGGCGCCCAGTTGAAGGTGTGGGGCGAGATGGTGGGCGTCACCTTCGGCAAGGACTTCATCGAGGTGAACGGCACGAAATACTCCAATGGCTACAAGTGTGGCGACAAGGAAGCCAAGGTGCTCGTGTACCGCTGGTCGAGCGCGTTCGACAGCACCGTCCCGGCGGAGGTGTTCGACCGTGATTTCGGCGAGATCCGTTTCAAGGACGACATGTCGGCCTTCACGTTTGCCGTGGTACCGGAAGGCACGGAAGTGCCCCGTCCGGAATCCATCTCACAGCTCAACTCCCTCGACGACGTTCCCAACAGCGCCGGCCAGGCGGGTGCAGGAGCGGGCGGGGGGAATCCGCTCGAAGGGCTCGATCCCAGCCAGCTCACCGTGCCATCCTCGCCCACCGCGGAGGGTGGCGTCGTCCCCAGCATTCCGCAGCCCAGCAACCCGGAGCCCAGCACCCCCGTTCCCGACGCCCCCACGCCGTAGAGTCACGCTCGTGAAGGCCATTGTTCTCGTCGGCGGATTTGGAACGCGTCTGCGTCCGCTCACCCTTGCCACCCCGAAACAGATGCTTCCCGTCGTCGGCATTCCCATGATCGAGCGGGTGGTGCGCAGCCTCGGTGAGGGCGGGGTCACTGATGCGATCCTGTCGCTCGGGTACCGTCCCGATGCCTTTCTCGAGGCCTATCCTGACGACACCTGCGCCGGGGTGCGGCTGCATTACGCCGTGGAGCCCGAGCCGCTCGACACGGCCGGAGCGGTGCGTTTTGCGGCAATCGAGGCCGGGGTTGATGCTCGATTCATCGTGGTCAACGGCGACGTGCTCACCGATCTCGATCTTGGCGCGGTGTGGAAGACCCACGTCGAGTCCGGGGCGGAGGCCACCATCGCGCTCACGTCCGTCGACGACCCGTCGCGATACGGCGTGGTCCCGATCGATGAGGAGGGCCGGGTCGAGGCATTCATCGAGAAACCCCCGATGCACGAGGCCCCCACCAACTGGATCAACGCCGGCACCTATGTGCTCGAACCATCGGTGATCGAGCGGATTCCGAGCGGTCGCAAAGTGTCGATCGAACGGGAAACGTTCCCCCAACTCGTTACCGACGCCTCGCTTTACGCCTACCAATCCACCGCCTACTGGGTCGACGCCGGTACCCCGGCCACCTATCTCCAGGTGCAGCTCGACTGCATCGATGGTCTCCGGGGTTCCATCGAACGGGCCGTGCACACTTCGGCCCGCATCGCCGAGGATGCCCGCATCGATCACGCCGTGATCATGGCCGGGGCCACGGTGGAAGCCGGCGCGCAGATCGTGGGCTCGGTCGTACTTCCGGGGGCATTCGTGGGAGCGGGGGCGTCGGTCCTCGGCTCCATCGTCGGCGAGCGTTCGCGCATCGGTGCGGGTGCCCATCTCGCCGATCTCACGGTCACCGGGCTCGATGCTGAAGTGCCGCCAGGGGTGAAGCTTTCCGGGGCCCGGGTTCCCGACTCCGAGACCTAACGGGATTACCGGAACAGATCGTCGGCGGGGTGTCGCACGAGCTCTTCGTGCACCGAACCTTCTCGGAACCACGAGGCGTCAACACCCCGCAACACGGCGACCGGCACGTTGGCGGCCTTGCCCATCACCAGGTCGGATGCGGCGGCGAGCTCATCGGCGACGGCGATCTCGGTCACCTGCAGTTCGCGGCCGACGGCATCAATCGTGCCTTTGAGATCGATCAGTGCGGCGATGCCGGCGCAGCCCAGCGCCACGTCGGTCACGCCTCGGCGCCAGGCCCGTCCAAACGTGTCGCTCACAATCACGGCGATCTCGGCCCCCGTGCGACCACGAATACCGTCACGGATCCGGCGGGCCGATCGATCACAGTCAACCGGGAGGAGCGCCGCATAGCCGCGCTCGATGTTCGAGAGGTCGATACCGGCATTGGCACAGACGAACCCCTGCGCCGTTTCACTGATGATCAGCTCGCCCCGGCGCCGCAGAATGCGCACTGACTCCCGCTCGACGAGCGGCTTGTGAGCGAGGGGGTCGTCGGGATCGACGGCCACGAGCCGGTCCTCGGCCTTCGACACGATCTTCGACGTGACGACCACCACGTCCCCATTCGCCAGCCCGCGGGGAAGTTCGGCGGTGGCGGTGCAGGCATCGATGATGATGCCGGCAAGGTCGTCGCCAGGGGCGATCTGGGCAATGCCGTGAATCGGCACGATGGTGAGCGTCATCCGACGGTGTCGAGCAGGATCTGGGCGAGTGCGGCGGCTTCCGTCGGGCCGTGCATCACGGCGGGGGCGACGAGGCACCGTAGGCCTTCGGCTTCCACGGCGTCGGCCAGCAGCGCGTCGACTTCGTCGACCACCAAGACCGACGCCTGATCGCGGTAGAGCCTGGCAACGCCCACGACACTCACCTCGTGGCCGAGGTCGCGCAGCAGGCGGTCGGCCGGGCCTTTCAGTGCGGCGCCGCCGACGATGGGGGAGACGGCAATCACCCGATCCCGACGTCGTCGCACGGCGTCGTCGATGCCGGGGACGGCGAGAATGGGGGCAATCGACACCAGCGGGTTCGACGGGGCGATCACCACCAGGTCGGCGTTGGCGATGGCACCGAGCACACCCGGGGCCGGTTTGGTGGCGACGGCCCCGGCGAATCGGACTCCGCTGACCGCGACGTCGTGATGTCGATGTACGAAGTATTCCTGGAACTCGATGTCGCCTTCTCCGGGAACGCTGAGCCTGGTGTGCAATGGGTCGTCGGTCGCGGGGAGCAATCGAAGGTCGAGCCCCCACGCCGCCGCGATCTCCGCCGTTATCGAACTCAGCGGCGCACCGTCGCGTCGACGCTGTGTGCGGTAGAGGTGGGTGGCGAGATCCCGGTCGCCCAGACGGAACCACGTTTGGCCGCCGTACCGTTCCAACGCCTCCATGGCGTGCCACGTTTCGCCTTCGAGGCCCCACCCCTGCACCGGATCGATCGCACCAGCGAGGGTGTACGTGATCGTGTCGAGGTCGGGGGAGATGTGGAGGCCGTGCATCGTTGCATCGTCACCCACGTTGACGATGGCGGTGAGCGATGTTCCCGGAAGGACGCCAAGGAACCCGCGCAACATGCGCGCGGCCCCGACCCCACCGGAGAGGACGGTGATCATGGTGAGACCTTTCGGGTGGCTATTTCGTGAGCAGCTTCATGTCGGCGTCGACCATCATGGTGACGAGGTTCTCGAATGGCACCTTGGGCTCCCAACCCAGCGTCGTCCGGGCCTTGGAGGAATCGCCCACGAGGAGGTCGACCTCGGCCGGACGGAAGAACTTCTCGTCGATCACCACGTGCTTTTCGTAATCGAGGCCGACTCGGTCGAAGGCCACTTGGCAGAATTCTCGCACCGAATGAGTTTCGTTGGTGGAAACGACGTAGTTGTCGGGTTCGTCCTGCTGCAACATGAGGTACATCGCCTCGACGTAATCGCCGGCAAAACCCCAGTCTCGCTGCGCTTCGAGGTTACCGAGCCGCAATTCCGAGGCCAGCCCCAACTTGATCTTCGCCACGGTGTGGCTGATCTTGCGGGTCACGAACTCCAGACCCCGGCGTGGGCTGTTGTGGATGACGACGCCGCCGACACCCGCGCAGAAACGTCGGGACGAGGTTTCGAGATCGAACATCCACCCCGTGAACGGTCGCCGGTCGACCCGTTGCACCGTCGACCCGGACGTATCTCGGGGTGCTCCTTCGTGGTCGTTCTTGTGGCCGTTGGCGAGGTGCACCACCCAGGCAGCCTCATTCCCCCAGGCGCCCGGCCGCTCGTCGACCACTGCCTTCGACCCTACGGTGGTGCGAAACAGCCACACGATGCCGGCGGCGAGCGTGGGTGAGGTGGTTTGAAATGAACGGGCGCGGTTCTTGTGGTTTCCCGCCTCGGAGGTGTGCCCGGCGCAGTAGCCATCGAGGTATGCCTCGCGCTCCTCGGCACCTGCGTTGAGTATGCGGACGGGCACTCGTTTTGATCCGTCGGCGCAATACAGCTCGTGGAGGAGGAGCCGGCCATAGGGTGGGTTCCCGTGGAGTTCGACCGCCTCGAACCGATCGCCGCAAGCGGGATCGCCGGGCCCTTCGTGTTTGCGGTAGTCGCCGGCGGTGGTTGCTTTCCAGGCTTCGCCGGCCTGGAGCAGAAGGGCCTCGTCGGTGTTCATCAGGCGCACACGACCGGAGTCGTTGACGTGGCCGCCGGCGGTGAGCAACCCCAGGAGCCACGCCTCTTGCGTGGTGAGTCGGGTGGCCCATGTCGAGGTCGGGTGGTCGGCGAGGACGAGATGTTGACCGGGAGTGAATCGTTCTGCTTCCTGTTCCCCAGATTCACGATCGGGAGTGAACACCACATGGTCTGGCGTGGTGGTGACTACTCCGCCACGGCCGTGCAACGTGATCGCCTCGCCCTCGTGCCAGTAGGCGGTGCGGCCGGTGCATCGCGACCATGCCGCGCCGTCCCACACGTCGAAATCGCCGCCGTCGGAGTTGTGACGTGATCCAGAAGCTGGATCGGTTGGATGCGGCACGACCTCACCGATCGGGAGGATGTCGATGATGTCGTTGCGTCGCACGATGATCGGCGTTTCTGCCGGCACCGACTCGTGGTTGAACAGGATGCCGGAGCTGGCATGAAGGCCATACGACTCGCGGTAGTTGATGGTGATCCAATGGCCGTAGACCTTGGCCACGCCATACGGGGAGCGCGGGTAGAAGGGCGTGCTTTCGGTCTGGGGGACCTCCATCACCTTCCCAAACATCTCCGACGAGCTCGCCTGGTAGAACCGGATGTCCGGATCCACGATCCGAATGGCGTCGAGGACTCGGGTGACCCCGAGAGCCGTGGTCTCACCCGTGAGTACCGGCTGGGCGAAAGACGTCTGCACAAAGCTCTGCGCCGCGAGGTTGTACACCTCCTCTGGCCGGTGGGTGCGGAGCACATCAATCAGGGACACTTCGTCGAGCAGATCGCCGGGGACGAGGACGAGGTCGTCCTGAATGTGTTCGAGCCGCTCGAAGTTGACCGTGCTGGTACGTCGCACCATGCCAATCACCTCGTACCCCTCGTTGAGCAGCAGTTCTGCGAGGTAGGAGCCGTCCTGACCGGTAATACCGGTGATGAGTGCACGTTTGGCCATGGAACCGGTCTACCCTGCCCGGAGCCCGATGTCTGCTAAGTGGGTTGGCACATGCACGACAAGTTCGAAGAATCGACGGTCGAGGGCTTGGGTCGGCGGATCGCGGGGTACCGGCAGAAGATGGGGTTCACTCAGCAGGACCTCGCGGAGCGACTGGCGATCTCACGAGTGGCAGTGTCGCACCTGGAGTCGGGCATCTCTGCGCCGGGGGAGCGCACGGTCGCCTTGCTGGCCGGGGTTTTCAAGGTTGCCCCGCACGACCTCGTCGCCGGCACCGCGTACCCCCCGGCGAAGGCAGAGCGACTCCCGCTGGTGGTGGCGTGCCACACCGAAGTGGAACTGCAACTCGCTCTCCTCGACAACGATCTGCTGTGGCTCGAACACGCTCCGGACAGTTACGCCGTGGAATTGCTCACCAGTTGGGCATCCAAGCTGCGGCTGCTGCGGGCCGACGCCCATGACAAACGTGAACGAACAGCGATTGATGAGGCAACGTCCCGAGTTGGCGGAGCGTTGACATTGGGGCTCAGGCTCGGGACCGATCAGGCCCCAACCCGCTGACGCCACTCGTCGAGGATGTCGCGGAGGGTCTGGCCGAGGTCGATCTCGGGTTCCCAGTCGGTGGCTTTGTGGAGTTTGGTGAAGTCGCCACGAAGCACCGGCACATCGACCTCGCGTTGGAGGGCCTTGTCCTCTTCGAGGCGCATGGGACGCAGCGCCATGTCGACGAGACGGTCGGCCAACTCGCTCACCGCCACGTCGCGCCCACTGCACACGTTGTAGGCCTCACCGGGTTCTCCCTCCAGAACCAGCAGTCGGTAGGCCCGAACGACATCTCGAACGTCGGTGAAGTCGCGGCGGGGAGTCATGTTGCCTACGGGCACCACCTCTCGGCCTTCGAGTTCGTTGAGGGCGATGCGTTCGGCGAGAGCAGGGGCCAGGAATCGATTGGTTTGACCGGGGCCGAGGTGGTTGAACGCACGCACTCGGATCGCCTCCACGCCATACCCCAGCCAGGCCTGTAGGGCGAGGTAGTCGGCGGCGATCTTGCTGGCGGCATAGGGGCTGACCGGTCGCAACGTGTTGTCTTCCGTGAGGGGAAGTTCGCCGAGGGTGACCCGGCCGTAGACGTCGGCGCTGCTGATCACGAGCACGCGGCCCGTGCGGGCCTGGGCGCAGGCTTGCAGCACGTTGAGTGTTCCCTCGGCATTCGCTCGGAAGGTGTCGTTGGGCGTGGACCACGAGCCGCCGACATCGCTGAACCCACCGAGGTGGTAGACGGCATCGGGGGCGATATCGGCGACCAGTCGCGTGAAACCCTCGGCATCGAGGAGATCCGGACCGTCCTTGCGGTCGACGCCGAAGACGTCGTCGCCGAGGGATTCGAGGTGTCGAGTGAGGTGCTGACCGACGAAGCCGGCAGCGCCGGTGATGAGCGCTTTCATCGTGTTCCCCCGAGGTGGTGCGTCGCCGTGCCGTCGGGTTACGGCTCGTTGGTGGGACTGTAGCCGGGGGGGAAGCCCCAAACTTCGGGTGCCTTGGCGATCAGGCAAGCAACGAGTGGTAGAGACCTCGGATGCCGGCGACAGTGGTGGTCCAGGGGAAGGCCGACGCTTGCACCAATCCGGCTCGACGTAGAAGATCGGCCTGTGCCGGATCGTCGATCACCGTGGTGAGGGCGGCGGCGAGGGCATCGTGGTCACCAACCGGAACCAGCAGGGCGGCGTCGCCCACGACCTGGGGAACCGCGCCGGCAGCCGTGGCCACAACCGGCGTCCCTTCCGCCATGGCCTCGAGCGGCGGGAGTCCGAACCCCTCATAGCGGCTCGGGAACGCAAGAACCGTGGCGCCGGCGAGAAGGGCGCGACGGTCGCCGTCGGGAAGCCAGCCGAGCCGTCGAATACGGGCGTGGTGTGGAGAGGCGTGCACGGCCTCGTCGAAGGCGTGCACGCCCCACCCGTCGGGCCCGGCCACGACGAGATGGAGCGACGGGTGCGCCGACGCGATTTGATCGAACGCCCGCACGAGAAGTGGCAGGTCCTTGCGAGGTTCGATGGTGCCAAGCGCAAGGACATACTGCTCCACGCCGGCAATCCGCCGGCCGGCCTTTGGGTCGGACGGCCGGGTGGGAAGGTCGACCCCGTTCGGAACCACCACGACACGATCCGTAGTGAGATCGAACGCCTCGAGTACTTCGTCCGCGACGAACCGCGACACTGCATGGACGGAGGCTCCTCGGCGAAGGGCGGCGCGAATGAGACGGGGGTAGGCCAAGGTGTCGGGCGTGCACATTTCTGGGTAGTGAAGGCAAGTCAGATCGTGAATGGTGACCACCTCGCGGACACGATTGCCGCCTCGGCCGCGGCCGCCGGGAGGAACCACGAAGTTCGGACTGTGCACGAGGTCGATCTCGCCGGCGAACCAGCGGGCCGAGGGCACCGGGAATCGAGTCCAACACATTCGAGCGAGACGCGCCGGAAACCGTCGGTTGCTCACGGTGGATCGGCGAGGTGCCTCGCTGGTGAGCGACGAGCGGCCACGCCAGGACACGGCGAACAATCGGAGGTCGTCGTCCGGCTCGAGCGATGCCGCCAAGCCGTCGACGAGGTGTCTGGTGAACGTGCCGACACCCGTGCGATCGCCGAGTAGCGACGTGGCGTCGATCGCGATTCGCATGCGGGCTGTCTATCTGATCCCTTCGTCGCGCGCCGTATCTCCCGGGGGTCCGCCGATCTCGGGCTGCGCCGCACTACCCTCCGCCCTTTGTGAGTACGGACGACCAAGTCGCTCCGGCGCCAGCCGATGCGGCTGCGGCGGAGCGTCCCTCCCCTGATTTCCAGGATTTGTCGCGCCCCTACGACGTCGACGAAGACCTTGGAACTGTCATGCCCCCTGTCGTGGCGGTGATGGTCGCCCACGACCCCGGACCCTGGTTCGAAGAGAGTCTCGCCGCGCTGGGCGGGCAAACCTATGCCGCAATGTCGGTGCTCGTGATCGGGACGGGCGCGGACCTCGGGTCGGGCGAGCTTGAGCGTCGGATCGCGGCGGTTCTCCCGTCGGCCCATCTGCGCACGCTGGAAGGAAATCCTGGGTTCGGTGCGGCCGCCAACGAGTGCCTCCGCGCGGTGGCGGGAGCGCCGTTTCTGCTGTTCCTGCACGATGACGTGGCGTTGGCATCCGATGCCGTCCAGCACCTTGTCGAGGAGGCGTACCGGTCGAACGCCAGCGTGCTCGGGCCCAAGTTGGTGGACTGGGACTCGCCAGATCTCTTGCGTGAAGTCGGGTGGGCGGTAGACAAGGCAGGGGCGCCGGCAGCGCTGGTGGAGGCGGGCGAGCTCGACCAGGAGCAGCACGACGCCGTACGTGACGTGGCCGCGGTATCGAACGCCGCCATGCTCATTCGTACAGACGTGTTCGAGGCCGTCGGCGGGTTCGATGAGGCGATCACCTACTTCGGAGACGACATCGACCTTTGCTGGCGGTCGGCAGCAGCAGGGGCGCGTGTGCTGATCGTGCCCGACGCCGTGGCCCGTCATCGCGGCTCGCTTACCGATCGGCGTCCGGACCTTCGGCCCCGGCGGCTGGCCCTTCGCCACCAGCTACGGGCCGTGCTGGCCAACTACGGCGTCGCCACCCGGCTTCGGATTGTGCCGCAGATGTTGCTGCTGGCGGTGACCGAGGTTCTGTACGCCATCCTCCTTGGGCGTTTCGGCCACGCCGCCGACGTGGTGGGCGCATGGTCGTGGAATCGAGCGAACCGTGACACGTTGCGCGCTCGGCAGTCGTTGCTCGCCGGCGTTCGTGAGGTGAGCGATCGTGAGATTCGGCGGATGCACGTGCGGGGGAGCGCCCGCGTGTCGGCGTGGGTCCGTGATCGCATCGGTGGCGAGGACGGTCTTCCCGCCATGGTGCTCGGAGCGACCAATCGGCCGGGTTCGGTGGCGCCGAGTGGCACTCCTCGGCTTGTCATCGCGGTCTGGGCGGTTGTGCTCGGAGGTTTGGTCCTGAGTACCCGATCATTATGGACCAGCGGCGTGCCGACGGCCGGCACGCTGGTGCCGTTCCCGGCGAGCGTCACCGAAGGGGCCCAGGCTTGGCTCAGCGGCTTTCGGTCTGCCGGGGTTGGCTCTGTTGGTCCCGCGCCGATCGGTTTGCTCCTCTCCACGATATTGAGCGCGCTCTTTCTCGGATCCGGCGCGTTCGCTCGTTCCGCCCTCCTGCTCGCCCTGCTGCCGATCGGTGCGCTCGGCGCGTGGCGAATGGCCCGGCCTATTGGGTCACGGCGAGCACGTTTGGCGGCGTTGCTCGTGTACGCGGCGGCGCCGCTGGCGGCCAACGCCTTCGCCGGAGCCCGTTTCGGAGGCCTGGCCCTCTACGCCGCGATGCCATGGATCCTCGGCCACTTGGCCCGCGCCTCTGGCATCGCACCCTTCGGCACCCGGGACGGGCCGGCCGGCCCGGGCGTCGTCGCGCGGCCCGTGGCGTTTCGATGTGTGTCGCTCGGAGCAGTAGTGGCACTCGTGGGCATCGTCGTCCCAAGTGCGGTGGGGATTGCCTTGATCGTGGCGGTGCTGTGGGCCGTGGGAGGGTTGCTCGTGGGTCAGGTCCGAGGCGCATTGGCCTTGATCGGCACGTCCATCGGCGCCACCTTGGTCGCAATAGTGCTTCTTCTCCCCTCGGGGATATCAATCTTCTCCTGGTCGTCGGCCACCATGACCAGCCCCCTCCTGTCACCCACGTCGTCGGGCGGAAGATCCCTTTCGCTCGCAGAGGTGCTCCGTTTCGAGACGGGTCCTTTCGGTGCCACACCGTTCGGATGGGCAATCCTGCCGGCGGCGGCGCTGGCGTTGTTGATCGGGAGGTCGTGGCGCCTTTCGTGGGCGAGTCGTGGCTGGATGCTCTCGCTCGCCGGATGGGCCGGCGTATTGGCATCGGCCAACAACGTGCTTCCGGTGTACCTGCCTGAACCGGAGGTACTGCTCGCCCCCGCCTTGGCCGGCCTGGCGTTGGCGGCGGCGATGGGTGTCGCGGCCTTCGAGGTCGATCTTCCGGGTTACCAAATCGGTTGGAGGCAATGGGCGTCGGTCGTGTGCGCGGCATCGTTGTTCGTAGCGTTGCTTCCCGTGCTTGCCACCGCTGTCGACGGAAGGTTCGGTCTCACCGAGGGCGATTACCAACGGGCGGTGGCCAACTTGTCGGAGACGGCCGACGGCCCTTTCCGGGTGTTGTGGGTTGGTGACGCGTCGGTGCTCCCTCTTGCCGGGCAGGCGGCCGACGTGCGAGGTATCACCACCGAGGGCGACGGTCGCGCCCTTGCGTTCGCCGCAACCGAGGGCGGTGCCGTTTCGATGGAGAACCTTTGGGCGTTGCCATCCGATGCCGGGTTGGCGCAGATCACCAACGTCCTTGCTGCCGGTGGGGAAGGGGGCAGCCGCATGGGAGCTCTGCTCGCCCCGTTGGGGATTCGGTTCGTGGTGGTCGTGGAGCGGCTTGCCCCCGGTCGTTTCGCCAATGAACGGATGGTGGACCAGCCCCGGTTGAATGAGGTGCTCGGCAGTCAACTCGACATGGCACGGGTGTCATTGTCTGGTGCGGCGATCTACCGCAATGCGGCCTGGGGGTCGCCACGCGGGGTTCTGTCGGCCACCACCGCTTTCCCGGAAACCGCCGTTGCCCCGGCGGAACGAGTGGTCCCCGGGCTGTCCGGGCAGCCGCCTGCGATGAGTAACGGGAGGTCACTGATTCCCGCTGCCGGTTCCGTGCCCGACAGTGTGAGCCTCTACCTCGCGACACCCATCGATGAGGGCATCACGATGAACGTCGACGGGCGCCGGGCGCCGGGTCGTTCGGTGATGGGGTGGGCATCGGTCTACGACATCGGACAAGGAGGGCAAGGAGTTCTTGCGGTGAGAAACCGACCGCTCACCGTCGCGCTGCAGTTCGGGCAGGCGGCGCTGTGGATCCTCGTGGCGGTCTACCTTCTCCGATCAAGCTCGGATGGCGAACGCCGACGCCGTCGGGCGAGGAGTGCATCATGAACGATCCCGCTTTCGATCCCGCCATCGAACCCGGACGCAGCCGTGCGGTTCGGTTCCCGGTGCTCCTAGTAGTCGTGGCGCTGCTCGTGGCCGGAGCACTGGCTCCACGATGGCGCGAGGTCGACGTTGGCGCGCCTTCCGATGTGACGACAGCGGTCCCGATCGACCGGTGGTTGCCCAGCGTGGCGGGCCCCGGCGCCGGCGGGGGGGTCTGGTACTGCGCGGCGGGAACCGCCCTTGGCACGGCGGGTGGCCTCGCCGAGCAGACCGTGATTCTCACCAACGTCTCGTCCGTGCCATCGCGCACAAAACTTACCGCGGTCTCCTCCGAAGGACCGACGGAGGTCCGCATGGTGGAGGTGGGCCCGTTCACTCGGGTCGACGTGCTCGTCTCCGACCTGCTGCGGGCCCCGTTCGCGGCTGCGCTTGTGGAGTCCACCGGGGGCCAGGTGGTGGCCACCCACCGCCTCGACGGCCGACTGGGTTCGAGCTACGGGCCGTGCGCGTCGGCACCATCGACGCGCTGGCTCTTTCCTGGTGGCACCACCCGATTCCTCGCTCAAGAGGTGCTTGCGGTGTTCAATCCGTTCCCCGATGCGGCCGTGCTCGATATCACGTTCACGGCAGAAGACGGCAAGCGGAGCCCCGTGGAGTTCCAGGGCAAGGTGGTTCCTCCTGGTTCGCTTTCCGTGTTGCAGATCGCTGACGTCGTCACGGTCCGGCAGCAACTCAGCACGGATGTCCACGTTCGGGCCGGGCGAGTGGTCGTGGAACGGCTCGTTGCGTTTGATCCCAACGACGGTGAACGAACTCGAACGGAAGGGCGGGCTACCGCCACCGTCCCAGGCGCAACCACTTTGTCGGCACCGCCGGCTACGGCGGGTGCAGGTGGTACCGCCACCCCCGACGATGTGGATGCGGCGGCGTTCAGCGGACCCGGGATCAGCGTCGACCTCGGTGCTCCCGTGGCCGCGCCCACATGGGTGTTCCCCGGTTCGCCGGAGCGCGACGCCGACGAACGACAGGACTACGTGCTCTACAACCCGGGGGAACGCGAGACGGAGGCGGTGATCGCCGTCACGCTGGAAGCAGAACCGGGGTCGGGCACATCCGCCACCGTGGTGGAGCCATACACCACCACCGTCCGCCCCGGGCAGTTCGCCGTCGTGGCGTTCGACAACGAGCAGCGAATACCTGCCGGCCGCCGGCACTGGGAGTTCGTGTTCACGTCGGACGGGGCCCCCATCGTGGCTGAGCGAGTCGTGCGGCGGCGATCTGACGCGTCGGTCCCCGGCCTCGATCTTTCCCCCGGATCTCCCGCCGCGGCCACAACTTGGGTGCTCCCGGCGGCCCGGTTCGACGACTCGATCAGTGCCGAGGTCGCGCTCGTGAATCCTTCGCACACCGAGTCGGCAGTCGTGGAGGTCTCGATGCTGGGCGACGGAGCAGAAGGACTGATCTCGGGGCTCGATCGGCTGGAGATCGCCCCGGGCACCCAACGTGTGATCGAGCTCGCCGGTCTGCCGACGGGGGCACACGGTGCCATCGTGCGGGCCGACCGTCCCGTCGTGGTGGCGCAGACCCACACGTTCGGTCGTCCGTTGAGCGTGTCGTCAAGCGTCGCCGTACCCATCGCCTCCACCGTGGCTCCGTTGGCTGCGCCAGATCTGACCGCTGATGTGCTCACGGGCGGCGGTGATTTCGAGCTCCCGGCCGGCTCCACCGTGTTCACGGTCGTTCCCGGGACGGATCCCACGATCGTTCCCACCACGGCGGTGCCACCGGTTCCGGCCACTTCATCTCCGGAAACGCCGGCCTCGTCGATCGAGGCCGCTCCCGGGTAGCGTCGGGTCGGTGGATCGCCTGTTCGTCGCCGTCATGCTCTTGTCGATCGCCGGCGTCGCGGCATGGGTGCTGAATCGGCGGACCGACGCCGATACTCCGGCCGGTGGCCGTTTCGCGATTCCCGCGCAACTCGATCGCCGCGAATTTGCCGGGTCGGGGACGCCGTGGTTGGTTGCGGCCTTTACATCGGCAACGTGCGATACGTGCGCCGACCTCACACTCAAGGTCCAGGCACTTGAGTCAGCCGAGGTGGCGACCGACGTGGTGGAGGTGAGCGCACGCAGTGATCTTCACCGTCGGTATGCCATAGACGCCGTACCCATGGTGCTCGTGGTCGACGCCGAGGGCGTCGTGCGTGCCTCGTTCGTTGGGCCCGTGACGGCGACCGATCTCTGGGCCACGGTGGCTGAGGTGCGGGAGCCAGGGTCGATACCGGACGGCTGCGATCACGGCCAGCCAGGCTGACTGAGCAGCGTCAGAGCTCCGGAGAGATCGGCACGACGTCGGGGGTGACAGCGTTGGGGTCGTCGATCGCCGGGGTTTCCGGATCGGAAAGGGAGACCGGCGAGGCCACCTCGATCGGAGGCAACGACGAGGGCGGAACCGACGGGGTATCGGCGGCACCGCCGCTCCGGGCCAGGTCGACGAGACGATCGACCTCGGTGCCATCGATGGTCTCGTGCTCGAGCAGCGCCCGAGCAATGAGATCGAGCGCACGGCGATTCTCGGTGAGGAGTACGCGGCAGCGTTCCTCTTGACCCCGCAGAATCCGTTCGGTCTCCTCATCGATCACCCGCGCCGTATCGTCGCTGTAGTCGCGTGTGTGGATGAGATCCTCACCGAGGAAGACCTGGTCGTTGTCGCCCCAGGCCATCGGTCCCATACGAGGCGACATGCCCCACTCACGCACCATCTTGCGGGCACTCTGGGTGGCGCGAACGAGGTCGTTGTTGGCGCCGGTGCTTGCCACCCCGAACACCAACTCCTCGGCCATGCGTCCGCCCATCATCACCACGAGGCGGTCTTCGATGTAGTCCTGTTGGTAGATGTGACGTTCCTCGAGCGGGAGCTGCATGGTGACCCCGAGGGCCATGCCCGAGGGAATGATCGTGACCTTGTGGACCGGGTCGGCGGTGGGAAGCACCGAGGCACAGATCGCGTGGCCGGCCTCGTGGTACGCAATGGCTTCCTTCTCCCGATCCGAGAGCGCCATCGAGTCGCGGCGGAGCCCCATGAGCACACGGTCGCGGGCTTGCTCGAAATGGTGCATGGCGATCTCGGATGCACCTTGTCGGACGGCAAAAAGAGCCGCTTCGTTCACCAGGTTCGAGAGGTCGGCGCCGCTCATCCCTGGGGTGCCTCGTGACACCACATCAAGGTCGACGTCGGGTCCCATTCGTTTGTGTCGGCAATGGACCTCGAGGATCTCTCGGCGGTCGGCGAGCTCCGGCAACGGAACGACGACCTGCCGGTCGAAACGCCCGGGACGCAGAAGCGCCGGATCGAGGACATCGGGACGGTTGGTTGCGGCGATCATCACGATGCCGGTGGTGACCTCGAACCCGTCCATCTCCGACAACATCTGGTTGAGCGTTTGTTCTCGTTCGTCGTGTCCGCCGCCGAGACCGGCACCACGTTTGCGTCCGATCGAGTCGATTTCGTCGACGAAGATGATGGCCCGGCCCATCTTGCGGGCGGTTTGGAAGAGGTCTCGCACCCGGCTGGCGCCGACGCCGACGAACATCTCCATGAAGTCGGAGCCGCTCACCGAGAGAAAGGGGACTCCCGCCTCGCCAGCAACGGCGCGGGCGATGAGGGTCTTTCCGGTGCCGGGAGGCCCTACGAGCAGGACACCCTTGGGCACTCGGGCACCGATCTCGGCAAACTTCTCTGGGTACTTCAGGAAGTCGATCACCTCGGTGACTTCGCGTTTCACTCCCTCATAGCCGGCAACGTCAGCAAAAGTGGTTCCGGGGCGCTCCGAGGAGTAGGTCTTGGCTCGCGAGCGACCGATCGACATGATCCCACCCATTTGCCCTTGCGCACGCCGTTGCATCCAGAGGAAAAAGCCGATGATCACGACGAAGGGCAGCATCAGCGTGAGCAGGTTGACCCAGCCGCTGGCATCGTTCGAGACGAACTTCACGCCTCGATCGGACATCAGCTTGAGATCCTCGTCGCTCGGTTTGAGCGGGGCGGTTGCGCTGAACGTGATTTGGTCTTTGCGAAGTTTGCCGGTGATGTCGCCCGTGCGGTTGTCGAACTCGGCTGAGGCGACCTTGTCGTCGCGGAGATTCTGCAGGAACTCGCCATACGACATCGGTGGGCCGCCGGCGGGACGGATGATGGCGGGGATGACCAGCAGGGCGATCACCGCACCGGCGAGCAACCAGATCGTCCATTTGGGCCAACCCTGGGCGCCACCGAAACGCTGGCCCTTGGGGCGGTCGTCGTCGCGAGGCGACGAAGCATCAGGCATCATGCCGCCAGCCTACGAGATGACGCTACGAATCCTTGTGCGGGAAGCCAAGTTTCGTTGCGGCGGACGGCGAGTGCGGTCAGTGCGGTCAGTGCGGTCAGCTTGCGTGGGCGATGCCCGGTAGGCGGACCGCCTCGGCGTGGGTGGCGCGACGGTCGCGCAACTGCCATCCCAACGGCACACGGAGGTTCGAGCCATGGCGCAGGCACAGGTCGTAGGTGGCGGGATGACTTTCTGGGGCAACGTCGTCGATCCACACGGTGCGGGACGCGTAGTCGTAGGCGAGGGTGGCAACCGCGGGCTGCGTGCAACCGGGCCGGGCACATTGACGGCTCATGAAAGAGAAACTATCGGTGCCCTACGGCGTGTCGGTGGATGTTCAGCGGTGCCCGTTCGTTAGCCTGCCGGGGTGGCCACCACTCGAGCTCGTAGACCGCGCGCCATCGGTGGGCCGGAAGTCGTGAAGGGCAGTTCGGTGGAACTGTCCGTGGCGGAGGCGCTGGAGCCCGAGCAGGAGCCCGAGCAGAACCAGGCGGCCACGTTCGCCGCAGCGTCGGTGGCCTACCTTCCGCCTCCTGCGGGGTTGGTGGCGATCATTGGTGGAATCATCGGTGCGCAGATCCTTTCCACGCTCGTGTACGTGGCCGTGGCCAGGATCGCCGACATCAGCCTTACGGCCCCGGGTGGCCCCGGGTTTGCAACCGGCAACGCGGCTGGTCGGCTCTCGGCTGGCATCCCCTACGAGGTGGTCCGGAGCTTCGGTGATCTGTCCCTCGCCGCGCAACTCCTGTTGCAAGCCCCACTCTGGCTTTCATTGGCCGCGCCGCTCCCCCTACTTGCCTGGCGTTACGGCCCCGGGATCACGCGCCTCATCGGGCTGCGAATGCAGGTGTCCGACATCTGGTGGGGTCTCCCACTCGGAGTGATTCTCAAGTGGCCCGGTGTTCCGGCCATCGCCTGGCTCGTGGGGAAGGCCCTCGGACGTCCGGAGGTGGAGGCGTCCAGTCGGCAGGTGATCGAGCAGTCGATCGAGCCTTTGGGAGTCGCTGCGCTGCTGCTGTTCGTGGGCATCTGTGCCCCGATCTTCGAGGAGGTTTTCTTCCGGGGCCTCACGCTTCGGATGATGGAGCGCCGAGTCGGTTCCACCAATGCCGTGTTGCTCACGGCCCTCGTGTTCGCGATGTTCCATTTCGACCCGGTGAACTTTGCCGGGTTCTTCGTGTTCGGCGTGGCGGCAGGAGTGCTCGCCATCCGGCAGGGAAGGGTTGGCCCGGCGGTATGGGCCCACATCGGATTCGGGCTCACTACCGTGGTGATCGCGATCAGGAACCTGCGGTGAGTTTCCGTCGTTCAAACACCCGCCCGCGCACGCCCACGAAGGGTGACACCCCACGGCCATCGGAATTTGGCACGATCTCCTGACCCATGCTCGATCTACACCCCACCCCCGCCCCCACGTCGAACGACGCTTCGTCCGAGGAAACCGTGGCCGACCACCCGCCAGCGCCTGAGCCGGCGGGACCGCCGAGTGGGCGAACACGTCTCTGGAACTGGTTCGTCGACCTCCCGCCGGAGGCATTTGTCAGCCTCTTCGTTGTGGGCTGTTGTGTGGTGTTCGTGTGGAGCCAAGTGTCGCAAGGTTCCGTCCTCGGGAACGTGGTGGCCGAGAACACCCCTTCGGGTGGCGACATGGGCGCCCATGTGTGGGGTCCCGCCTTCCTCCGCGATCACCTGTTGCCACAGGGACGGCTCGCCGGTTGGACGCCCGACTGGTACGCCGGCTTTCCGGCCTATCAGTTCTACATGGTGCTGCCGTCTCTTGCTATCGCCCTGCTGTCCTTCGTGTTGCCCTACGGCGTGGCGTTCAAACTGGTGACCGTGAGCGGCGTGCTCACGCTCCCGATCGCGGCGTGGGCATTCGGAAAGCTGAGCGATACGCCGTTCCCCGGACCGCCGCTTTTCGCCGTCGGCGCCACGATGTTCCTGTTCGATCGCGGGTTTTCGATCTACGGCGGGAACATTCCGTCGACGCTGGCGGGTGAGTTCGCCTTTTCGATCAGCTTGAGCTTCGCGGTGTTGTACCTCGGGTTCCTTTCGAAAGCGCTTCGCACCGGGCGTTGCCGGGGATGGGCAGCGGTGACGCTCGCCCTTGTAGGGCTGAACCATCTGATCCCCCTGATCTTTGTGGTGGTGTGCACCTTCGTGATGCTGGTGGTGTACCCGGCCTGGCGTGCCCGGCGCTTCGCCCTTGCCGGGATTCCCGTGCTGGTGGGATCGCTGCTCCTCGCGTGGGTGGCCCGCGGGCCCGAAGGCGACTTCAGCCATGTTGCCGACACCGACCTCAACCTGCCCCTTGCCGTTTCGGTGGTGCTGTTCTTGGGGTTTGGCGCCGCGGCGGCCGGCTGGTCTCGTTTCAAAGTGTGGTTCCCCGTGTTAGCCGTGGGCGGGCTGCTCATGGCCTTTTGGTTCGTGCCCTTCTATCTCCAGCACAAGTACATGAACGACATGGGCTGGGAGAAGAAGACCGACTACGCCAACATGCTGTACTCCCGCCTGAAGCTCGATCCGCAACTGGTCGACAGTCCCAAGATCTCCTGGATCATGCTCGGCGCGGCGGCGGGGGCGTTGCTGTCGTTCATCTGGGGCCGTCGATCCGGGATCTTCCTGACCTGCGTGGCGGTGGTGTTCGCGGTGGCCTTCGTTCTCACGCCTCAAGCACGCCTGTGGAACGCTCGCCTCCTACCCTTCTACTACCTGTCGCTCTACCTGCTCGCCGCCCTCGGGTTGGCTGAGATCGGCCGTCTGCTCTCGCTTTTGGTGGCGCGCGACGTGATGCGACCCGTGCGCTCGATCACGGCGGTCACGGCGTTGGCAGGTCTGACCGTAGGCATCGGGATGGTGGCCCTGCCGCTGCGTTCCATGGTGGGCGGCAGCCTCGATCCGGCGTCCGGCGTGTACTACTGGCCCAGAAACGATTTGCCGGGCGTGGGCGGCCTGTTCGCCACCAAGGAGAGCTCGTTCATCTCGTCGTGGGCGCGGTGGAACTACACCGGTTACGAGGGCAAAGAGGCCTATCCGGAGTACTACGGCATCACGCAAACGATGGCGGGACTCGGTCGTCAGAACGGCTGCGGTCGAGCGATGTGGGAGCACGAAGAGCAACACGATCGATTCGGTACACCGATGGCGTTGATGTTGCTTCCGTTCTGGACCGACGGCTGCATTGGTTCGATGGAAGGCCTGTACTTCGAGGCATCCGCCACCACGCCTTACCACTTCCTCAACCAGGATCAGTTGTCCACTGGGCCGTCGAACGCCCAGCGCGACCTGCCCTACGGCCCGGGTCCGCCGTCCGAAGCCGATTTCGACCTGGGAGTGAAGCACCTGCAGATGTTGGGCGTGAAGTACTACATGGCGATTTCGGAGGGCATGGCGACCCTGGGACGCAAACATTCCGATCTCTCCGTCGCGGCCACCTACGGCCCATGGGTGGTCTTCGAGGTGGGGGGTGACAATCAACTCGTCGCTCCGCTCGCCTATCAACCGGCGGTGCTCGAAGGCGTGACCGGGGGCGGGGAGTCGTGGCTGAAACCCACGGTCACCTGGTATCAGAACCCCGAGGCTTGGGACGTCACCCTCACGGATGCCGGGCCGTCGAACTGGCAGCGGGTCACCACTGGGGAGGGCCCGGGGCTCCTTCCGCTCGATCCCGTCGAGGTTTCGAATGTTCGCACGAGCAACGATCGGATCGAGTTCGACGTCGATCGGGTGGGAGTTCCCGTGGTGGTGCGCTCCTCCTACTTCCCGAACTGGCAGGCCAGCGGTGCCGACGGTCCGTGGCGGGCAACACCGAACCTGATGGTGGTGGTCCCCACCGAGAACCACGTCGTCCTCAGCTACGGCTACACCCGGATCGACTACCTGGCCTGGGCTCTCTTCCTCATCGGCGTTGCTGGCGCAGTGGTTCTCTTCCGGCGTCCGGGGGTGGTGATGCCCCCCACCTGGGCGGAGCGGTCCGAGCGGAAGCGCCGCGAGCGAGTTGAGGCCTACACGGAGGCACACGGACCACCTCCCGGTGACGGGGCTGACGGCTTTTCTACCGCAACCTGGGCGGCGGGGAACGGGCCGCCGCTGATCGATCCGTGGCTGGCGTCACTTGCCCACGATGATCCGGCCCACACGTTGGGCGACGACGTCGACGGCACCGACGCCTGGGCTGCGCTCGGAGACGCCCCAACCGACGAAACGACGGAACCGACGGCGGGTCGCGAGCGGCTCGACCAACCGTTCGCGCCGGCCGCGTACGAACCGCTGTTTCCGGCCGAGCCGACCCCCGAGCCGACCCCCGAGCCGACCCC
>Ga0105047_10000705_pt1 | contig 57826 bp, 42 predicted proteins | sample MAT04_FD_78384 | JGI IMG/M metagenome (GOLD analysis project Ga0105047, IMG submission 78384) | Freshwater microbial communities from Lake Fryxell liftoff mats and glacier meltwater in Antarctica - MAT-04 (megahit assembly) | ecosystem: Environmental > Aquatic > Freshwater > Ice > Liftoff... | reverse complement strand
GCGCTCGCGCTCGGCACGGCGACGATCTGCGCCGACGGCTCGACGGGGACAGCCGAGGCCGGCGGGAGCACCGTGTTCGCGACCGGGACCGTGGAGGGGTCGGCGACCGCGGTCGCCGACGGGGGCGGCCGCGTCTGCGCGCTGTCTTTGCTGCCGTTCCGGATGGCGATCGTGCCGCCGACGATGGCGAGCACTCCGATCACCGGGAGCGCGTAAATCATGGGTGATCGGCGCTTCCGCTGGCCCGTCGCGTCGCGGACCTCCAGCGTGTCGCGCGCCGTGCTCAGGTCCGTCTGCGCGCCGGCGACGAAGGGGCGCACCGGGTCCGGCGGAGGGGGATGCGAGCCCCCCGCATGACTGTCGAACTGGGTCCGCGCACCCGCCTCGTCGGGACGCGCCCGGGCGCCGAGGGCCTCGGGGACGGCGAGCATTCGCCCCTGCGACGCGCCGGTCGCGTCGGTGCTGCCGGAGAGCTGCGGCGCGAGCACGACGACAGCGCCCGCATGCCCACGGGGCATCATCTCGGTGACGGGCGGGCCCTTCATCACGTCCGTCGTCGGACGGTTCGCCATCGCGTCGGTATATGGGCCCTGCGGCAGGCGCGAGAACGCCTCCATCGACTGTGGCAGGTCCTCGGGCGGCGCCATCGACGCCTTGATCGGGGCCCTGAACGCGCGCATGCGCGTCAGCACGTGCTGCGAGCGCTCGCTCGCGAAGGGCGCGAGCGCCACCGCCATGTCGAGCGCGCTCGTGAAGCGATTGTCGACCTCGCGCGCGAGCGCCTTGTGCACGGCCGCGGCGAGCGCGTCGGGAAGGTCGGGACGCGTCGACTTCACGGGCGGCGGCTCGGCCGTGAAGAGCTTGAAGAGGATCTCGGTGAACTCGCCGCTCTCGGAGAAGAACGGCGTGTGGCCGGTGAGCAGCTCGTAGAGGATGACGCCCACGGAATAGAGGTCGGAGCGCGCGTCGACGTCGCGCGGACTACGCGCCTGCTCGGGCGACATGTAGAGCGGAGTCCCGAGCGCGGAGTTCGTCTGCGTCAGCGACGCGCTGCCGGGCTTCTGGATCTTGCTGATCCCGAAGTCGAGGATCTTGACGAAGTCCTCTTCGCCGTCCTTGGTCACGGCGAAGCAGTTCGACGGCTTCATGTCGCGATGGATGATGCCGATCGCGTGGGCGGCCTGGAGGGCGCGGAGCACTTGCAGGACGAAGTGCACGGCGCGCTCGACGGGCAGCCCGCTCGGCCCGTCGCGGGCGATGAGGTCGGCGAGGTCGACGCCCTCGAGGCACTCCATCACGAGATACGGCGTTCCGCTCGCCGTCTTGCCGGCCTTCATGACCGGGACGACGTGGTCGCTCTTGATCAGCGCCGAGGCCTTGCCCTCGTTGATGAACCGCTCCTCCGCACCGGGGAAGGTGAGGTACTGCGGGTTCATGAACTTGATGGCGACGGGCGTGTGGAGGATGAGGTCCCACGCGCGCGCAACGGCACCCATGCCGCCCTCGCCCATGATCTTCTCGATGCGCCACGAGTCACCGATGATCTCTCCCGGCAACGGGTAGGGACTCGGCGACGCGGAGTTACTCATGGCCAATTCGAGGATAGAAGGCCGAACGTCGAGAAGCCAGACCGACGGGTGTCCCCCGGATGGACGTCTGATCGGGGAGTCGCGCCGCCCCAGGCCACCCGTCGTTCGATCGGATGACGCCCGCCCGGAGGAAGCCTATAACGGGCCCGCGATGACCGTCCCCCGCTCCGCTCCGCCCGCCCCGGCTCCGACGACCCCCGGCGCCTCCAACTCGTCGCCCCCGCCTGCGCACATGAAGCGCCTGGACGACCTGAACGCGAAGGCGCTCCTCGGCGGCGGTGAGGACCGCATCAAGAAGCAGCACGAGTCCGGGAAGCTGACGGCCCGCGAGCGTGTCGACCTCCTCCTCGACCCCGGCTCCTTCGTGGAGATGGATCGCTTCGTCACCCATCGCTGCACCGAGTTCGGCATGGAGCAGCAGAAGTACCTCGGCGACGGCGTCATCACGGGCTACGGGCTCGTCGACGGTCGCAAGGTCTTCGTCTTCGCGCAGGACTTCACCGTCTTCGGCGGCTCGCTGTCCGGCGCCTACGCCCAGAAGATCTGCAAGGTGATGGACCTCGCCATGAAGGTCGGCGCTCCCGTCATCGGCCTCAACGACTCGGGCGGCGCGCGCATCCAGGAAGGCGTCGAGTCGCTCGCCGGGTACGCGGACATCTTCCTCCGCAACACGCTCGCCAGCGGCGTCATCCCGCAGATCAGCGCCATCATGGGCCCGTGCGCCGGCGGCGCCGTCTACTCGCCCGCCATCACGGACTTCATCCTGATGGTCGAGGGCACGAGCTACATGTTCATCACCGGCCCCGAGGTCATCAAGGCCGTGACCCACGAGGAGGTCACGAAGGAGGACCTCGGCGGCGCGCACACGCATGCCTCGAAGAGCGGCGTGTGCCACCTCACGGCGCCCGACGACCGCACCTGCATCGCGCAGGTCCGCGAGATGCTCTCGTTCATGCCCTCGAACAACCACGAGGACCCTCCCTTCAAGCCGACGCAGGACCCGCCGCTCCGCGAGGTGCCCGCGCTCGACACGATGATCCCCATCGAGTCGAACCGCCCTTACGACGTGAAGGACGTGATCCGCGCCGTCGTCGACGACGAGCAGCTCTTCGAGATCGCCGAGCAGTTCGCCGGCAACATCGTGGTCGGCTTCGCGCGCATCGGCGGGCGCGCCGTCGGCGTCGTCGCGAACCAGCCGCAGGTGCTTGCAGGCGTGCTCGACATCGACGCATCGACGAAGGCCGCGCGCTTCGTGCGCTTCTGCGACTGCTTCAACATCCCGCTCGTCACGTTCGTCGACGTGCCCGGCTTCCTCCCGGGCACCGACCAGGAGTACGGCGGCATCATCACGCACGGCGCGAAGCTCCTCTTCGCGTTCGCCGAGGCGACCGTCCCGAAGGTGACGGTCATCCTGCGCAAGGCCTACGGCGGCGCCTACGACGTCATGGCCTCGAAGCACATCCGCGCCGACGTGAACTTCGCGTTCCCGACCGCGGAGATCGCGGTGATGGGCCCGGACGGCGCGGTCAACATCATCCACAAGAACGACATCGCCAAGGCCGCCGACCCGGTCGCCACACGCGCGGCATTCATCGCCGATTACCGCGAGAAGTTCGCGAACCCGTACAAGGCGGCCGAGCTCGGCTTCATCGACGAGGTGATCTATCCGCGCACGCTACGCGCGCGGCTGCATCGCGCGCTCGAGATGCTGAAGGACAAGCGCGATACGAATCCGCCGAAGAAGCACGCGAACATCCCGCTGTAGGAGGGCTGCGGCCGGAGTGCGCATGGCGTCGGGCTGTTGGCCGGCCCGCCCCTTCTGTAGACTCTTCCGCGGGGGGAGCACGGAATCCCGTCGGGATGAAGATCGACTCTCAACACGAGCTCCACCCCACCCTCGTCGCGGACCTCGCCGAGGAGCGCCACCTGGTGCGCCTTCGCGGGATCGCCGAGCGGCGCGGTGCGGTCTTCGTCCCGCTGGTCGCGGGGCCCGTCGACCGCCGGGTCCACATCCTCGAGTGCTACACGCCCGGCGCGACGAAGCCGCTCATGTTCCTCGCCGAGCCCGTCGGCCCCCCCACGGATCGCGGTTTCCCCCTAAAGCTCTCGCCCTACTACGAGGCGACGGAGGACGCGGCGCCAGAGAGCCCCGCGCCCGTGCCCACCATCGAGCCGCCCCCGGCGAGCCTTGCGCGACCCGCGGCGAAGCGCGGCACCTCTCCCACGATCTCTGCGCGACACACGCGCGATCTCGAGCAGCCTCTCACCGCTGCGCCGACCGAGCGCAATGGCGACGTCTACGTCGGCCGGCAGCTCGCGAGCGGCAAGTACGGCCTCGACGCGCTCGTGGGCAGCGGCGGGATGGGCGCGGTCTACCGCGGACGGCACCGCGACCTCGACAAGGAGGTCGCCATCAAGCTCCTCCACACGACCTTCCAGGCCGACGCGGATTTCTCGAAGCGCTTCCACGCGGAGGCGCTCACGATGAGCAAGATCGATCACCCGAACGTCACGCGCATCCTCGACTTCGGTCAGGAGGCGGACGGGCTGCTCTATCTCGCGATGGAGTTCCTCGACGGCGTCGACCTGCAGACCGTGCTCGATCAGGAGGGGTCGCTGCCGCTCGAGCGCGCCGTCAGGATCATGTCAGGTGTTTGCGCAGGGCTCGGCCACGTGCATCGCCACGGGATCATCCATCGCGACATCAAGCCGTCGAACATCCTCCTGGTCTCCGGCCTCGACGACGACGACACGCCGACGGAGATCCCGAAGGTGTGCGATTTCGGCGTCGCGCTCGCGTGGTCGGGCACTGGTCAGGGCAGCCGTGTCGCCGGCACCCCCGAGTACATGTCCCCCGAGCAGTGCCGCGGCATGGCGCTCGACGCGCGTAGCGACGTCTACGCGTGCGGGATTCTCCTCTACGAGCTCGCGACCGGAAGATTGCCGTTCACCGGGGAGGACGCCGCGTTGACGGCGCGCCGCCAGGTCACCGACGAGCCGGAGCCGCCTTCGGTCCACCGGCCCGACATCGACCCGCTCTTCGAGAGCGTCATCCTGAAGGCCATCGCGAAGGACCCCGCGGCGCGCCAGCAGTCGATGCGTCACCTCCGCGCGGAGCTCCGCGAGCTCCTCGCGCCCGTCGCCGTCTCGATGGAGTCCGCCCCGGAGTCGCGCGCCTTCCTCGAGCTGGAGAGCCCGTCGTCCTCGGCGCCTCCGAGCCCGACGCGGCCCGCCGACAGCGGACGCGAGAGCTGGCTCGAGCTCCAGTCCGAGGGGATGACCTCGTTCCTGTTCGAGCACCAGAATCAGCTGAACGAGGTCGCGGATCTCGGCGCGACGCTCGCACGCGACCCTGACCTTTGGCTCGCGGAGCTCGAGGCGACGCACGACCCCACGAAGTTCGCCGCGGAGCTCGAGCTCCTCGACCCGGTCATTCGCAAGCTGATGAGGACGGCGGACGCCTCGACGCTCTTCCCCGTCGTCCGGTCGCTCCGCGCCATCATCAAGGCGGAAGGGGCGGTCGGCCCTCGCGCGACGGCCGCCGGGGCTGCACTCCGTCTGCTCCGCGACCCCCCGCGGCTCGAGCCGCTCGTCGCGAAGGCGCTCTCCGGCAGCGAGGACCCGCCCGTGGAGCTCGTGCGCGTGCTGGTGGAGCCGCAGGCGGCGGCCACGCACGCGCTCCTCGACGGCCGACTCTCCCATGCGTCAGCCTCGGCGCGCGCTTGCTTCGTGAAGCTCGTGCGCGCGATCGGCCCGGCGTCGCTCGCTCCCGTGACGCAAGCGCTCCGCGCATGCCTCGATCGCGGCGAGCTCGAAGGCCCGCTCGTCGAGGACCTCGTTCGCGCGCTGCCTCCCGGCCCGAGCGACGGTACGGGCAGCATCGTCGCCGAGTTTCTCCGGAGCCCTTCTCCCGAGACCTCGTCGACGGCGCTCTTCGCGCTCGCCCATCTCTGGGGTGACCGCGCGCGGCCGCTGCTCTTCGGCGCGCTCGGCCACGCCGCTCCGGTGATCGTCGTCACGGCCATCGCGGGTCTCCGTGCCATCCGCTCGATCGACACCCACGTCGCCGCGAAGCTCGACGCGATCCTGACCGCGAGCACCGCCATGATGGAGGATGCTCGTGTCGCGGCGGCCGTCGCGCTCGGTGAGGCGTTGCCCGAGGCACGGAGCGCCGCTGGGGCGATCGTGGCGCGCGCATTCTCACCGCAGCGCGCTACGCGGTGGTCGGTGCCGCCCCCGAACGCGAGCGGCGAGCTCGTCGTTGCGCTCGCTCGCTCGCTCCTCGTCCTCGGTGTGCCGAACGCCGTGGGGATGATCCAGCAGCGCGCCTCGTCGAGCCAGGACGTCGTGCGACGTCACCTCATGGCGCTGCTCTCGTCGTCCGGGAGCTGAGTCGCACGCGGTTCAGAACCGCGCGTCGCATTCGGCCTCGCACGCGACGCGCGCCGACACGCATCGCGAGCCCAGCGGTACCGCCTCGTCCATGCCGCGGCAGTGCTTCACGCAGTCCGCGCGATCCGTGGCGGTCGCGAGCGAGCCGCCCGACGGACAGCTCCCCTCCATCGGTGAGGCTGGAGCGGCGGAGTTGACGCCGACGCCTCCGCTCTCGGGCGTGAGACCCGTTTGATCGCCCGGTGAGGCAGGGCCGCCCTCGGTCGAGACGCCGGTCGTGGTCGTCGTCGACGAGGGCTCTGCTGCAGGCCTCTGATTGGCTCCGCAGGCGACGAGCAAGAGCGCTCCGAAAGCCGCGCGCAGGGCCGACAATGGTGCAGTTTGCATGCTCGTCAAGTTGCAAAAACTTGGCCCGACATGCCGCTCTTCCTTAGGACCAACGGAGGTTCGGAGGAGAATTTCATGAGCAACGCAACCGATCGCCGCGCGCCCAACGCATCACGGATCCCGTTCGAAGGAATGGTCGAGGTTGGCGGAGCGCTCGGCCCCTCGTTCGAGGCGCAGGCCGTCAATCTCTCGGAAGAGGGAATGCACCTCCGCACGGCATACCTGCCCGAGGTGGGCCAGCCCGTCACGTGTCGCTTCGACGCAGGCCAGGGAATGGTCGTCGTCGCCGCCGGCGAGGTCCTCTGGAAGGACGACATGGGCAATGGAGGGGAGTTCGGGATCAGGTTCACGAACCTCGACTCCGCGAGCACCGTGTCGCTCCAGCGCATCGTCGGCATGGTCGAGGACGGCATGGCCATCCACCCGCCGCACGGTCGCAAGGTCCGGCTCCACATCGAGGGGCTCGCGTCGCCGATGCGCGCCCGCGTGAAGGACTCGCAGGGCTCGAGCGTCACCGCCTTCAGCGAGCTCGGCTTCCTGCAGGTCGGCAAGCAGCTCGATCTCGAGGACGCCGCGACCGGCAGCAAGCGCCCCGCGCTCATCGACCGCGTCGACGTCGAGGTCGAGCCCGACACGCGCATCCCGCAGCTGGTCGTCACGCTCCGCTACGACGACGAGGAGGCTCACGCCTCCGAGTGCGCCGACATGGAGCGCATGGAAGCCGAGCACGCGGGAGACGTGACGGGACGCGACGGCTCGCTCGCGCCTCACTCGATGGATGACGAAATGGACCACATGCACGACGCGCCCCACCCGCACGACCATCTCGCGATGGACGGCTCCCTCGAGGAGGAGCACGGCTCGCGCGGCATGATCGCCAAGGCCACCGTCGCACCGGACGACGAGCAGGACGAGGAGTCGAAGAGGCTGAAGAGCGGCTTCGCTCGCAGCATGGCGAAGGTCACGCCGGCCCTCGAGAAGTGGGCCAAGCGCGCGAAGACGACGATGGCCTTGCTCGCGGCGCGCGCCAGCGCGAAGCGCAACGGCGCGGCCGACGACGTCGAGATCCCCGTGCGTCGCACGACGGCACCCGCGCCGGGAGGCGGCCTGCACGCTGCCGGTCGCAAGGTGGTGCGCGGCGAGATCGACGAGCCGATGCTCGTCGAGGAGGCGCCCGCCAAGCCGCGGTTCGCGATCACGAAGAAGCGCGCGATGGTCGGAGGCGCGATCGGTATCGCGAGCATCCTCTGTCTCGTCGCGCTCCGGAAGCCTGCACCGGCCCCCGCCGCTGCGACGCCGCCCGCGGAGATCACGACCGCCGTGGCCGCGGCGAACCCGACGCCGCCCGCGAGCCCCGCGCCCGCGATGCCTGCCGCGAACGATCCGCTCGCGACGGCGGCCATGGCGCTCGGCGCCGACCCCACGATGGCCGGCAAGCCCGGCAAGGCCGTTCCGTTCGGCAACGGTCCGGTCACCCACGGCAACGTGCTGAAGATCAAGATGGATGGGCCCGTCGGGTTCATCCAGGGCGCGTCGCAGCCGTCGGGCTTCACCGTCGTCCTCCCGGGGCGCAAGTCGCTCGACGCGGCGGGTCCGCTCGCGTCGAAGGACCCGCGCATCGCGGCGATCCGCATCTCGAACGAGACCGGCGGCGCCGAGCTCTCGGTCACCTTCAAGGACGGCGTGCCGAACTACCAGGTGAAGGCCCACGGCGACACGCTCGAGATGCACCTCGCGAAGCCCGGTCATATCGGCAACGACAAGCCTGCCGAGGCGAAGGCCCCCGGCCACAAGAAGAAGAAGCACCACTGAACGACTGACCGTGTGCGGGGGTGGCGGGATCGCGAGAGCGGGTCCCGCCACTTCGCTTTTTGTGGGTCGTCAGCGCGTGGGCGGGGCGGGGGCGGTGAGGCTCTCGCTCGTGACGCTCTCGAACGGGATGTTCTCGGCCCTGGCCTCGTCGTACATGCGCTGGAGGGCCGCCTCGAGCTGCGGGAGGTAGGTCGCGGCCGTCTCCTCGTGGAAGCCGACGGAGACGACGACGTTCTTCTTCCGGTCGGCGAGGAACGCCGCCTTGTTGGCCTCGAACGTGTCCATCATCTGCTGCGTGCTGACGTAGTCGGCGAGCGCGCCGTTGTCGGGGACCTCGGTGAGCGGCGTCGTCGCAGTCGCGATCGTGTAGGGCTGCGAGACGTTGGTGGTGCCCTGCCAGAGCTCCGAGAGCCAGGAATAGACCGGCGTCGTGCCCAGCTTCGGCTTCAGGAAGACCGTCGGCACCGCAGAGTGCTCGTACTTCAGGCCCTCGGCGGCGATCGCGTCGCGCACGTTGGGTTTCGCCATCCAGCCGCCGCAACGGAAGCTCTTGGCGCGGCCGAAGCCGCTCTGCTCGAGCGTGTCGAGGCTGAACCTGACGACCTTGCGGAGCTCCTCGCTCGTGTAGAGGCTGATCGGCACCTCGTGCCCGCAGTCGTCGAGGCACTCGCGACCGTGCACGTCGAGGCTCGTGCCCCAGAACGTGGGCGACGCGCGGAACGTGAGGCCGGAGGCCTCGAAGAGGCGCTTCCAGCCGTGGATGTGGAGCGCCTTCTCGTCGCCGGGTTGGATGGCGCGGTGGATGCGCGCCGTGACGTCGGCGCGGTTCGCGCCCTGCTTCGTGTAGTAGCCGGCGTTGAGGAAGTGGACGATCTTCACCTGCGGGAACTGGGCGTGGAGATGCTGCATCGCGAGCAGGTTGTCCTCGCGGAGGTCGCGCCCTTCCCAGTCGACGGTGACGACGAGCTGGAGCTTTCCCTTCTTCCGCGTGTAGTCGTCCTCGGACGTCGAGCCGTCGTCCGTCTCGCCCGCGCAGGCCGGGGTGAATGCCGCGATGGCGCCGACGGCCATCACGCCGGCGGCGAGTCGGAGCAGCGAGGGAGCGAAGCGATCGAGCATTGCCGCACCTCCACGCACATGATGTGCCCGGGAAGAATCGCGGTCAGCAGTACGTTTCTGCGGGGAATCCGTGCGGTCCGTTGCGTTCGACGCCGAGCTCTGGATCCCTGCCGATCCAGTCTCGCCGACCTACCCCGAGCGAAATTCGTTAGCAGGCTCACGAATTGCGCAACCCTGACCTGCCGATGCCCTCCGTCCTGCTCATCGACGACGATGCCTCGCTCCTCGACGCGCTCTCGCTCGCCTTCGAGGACGCGGGCTACGAGGTCCTGACGGCCGCCGACGGCCAGCGCGGGCTGGAGGTCGTGAAGGTGAGCAAGCCGAACGCGGTCATCAGCGACGTGAACATGCCGGGGCTCGACGGCTTCTCGCTGTGCCGCAAGCTGCGCGAGAGCGGCAACGGCGTGCCTCTCGTGCTGCTCACGTCACGCGACGACGAGATCGACGAGGCGCTCGGTCTCGAGCTCGGCGCCGACGACTACGTCGCGAAGCCGTTCAGCACGCGCGTGCTCCTCGCGCGCGTCGCGGCGCTCCTTCGTCGCGAGGCCATGCGCGCCGCTCAGCAGACCGAGCGTGCCGTGGCGAAGGGGGCCCTCGAGCTCTTCCCGGAGCGCCTCGAGGTCCGTTACGCGGGAACGCCGCTCACCGTCACGGTCACCGAGTTCCGCCTGCTCGAGGCCCTCGCCTCGCGCGCCGGCTTCGTGCTCTCTCGCGATCGTCTCCTCGAGATCGTCCGTGGTGACGAGTCCGTCGTCGCCGAGCGCATCATCGACACGTACGTGCGCAGGCTCCGGCGCAAGATCGAGGCGGTCGACGCGGGCTTCGATCGGATCGAGACCGTCATCGGGGCAGGGTACCGCTGGAAGGACGGCTGAGTGGCCGCTCGGCGTCGCGCTCTGCCCTGGACGTCGCTGCGGACGAACGCGGTGCTCATGGTGCTCGCGATGCTCGTCCTCCCGCAGGCCATCGTCGTCGGGTGGAGCGCGATGGAGCGCGACATCGGCGGCAAGCTGCAGTGGAGCGCGCGAGAGACGGCGCAGGACGCGGCCGACGCGCTGAGGGCCGCGAGCTCCGAGGGCCTCGGCCCGGCGCTCACCGAGGCGAGGCTCGAGGAGGTCGCGGCGCACCACACGGCGCGCATTCGCGTCGTCCGTAGCGACGGCACCGTGCGCTTCGACGTCGACCACGATCAGGGCACCGACGTCGTTCACCAGGTCGGAACGCTGTTCTTCGGGCCCGACGGCGCCCCGACCCTCCGCGAGTTCGACGAGACGATCGGGCCGCTCCAGCGCCGGCCCGAGGTCGTGAAGGTCACGCAGTGGCAGGACGACAAGGGGACGACGGCTCCTCCGCCGCTGCCGGAAGGCACCGCGCACGACTATGGCCTCGGCGTGAAGCGGCACAACCACGACCCCGGTGCAGCGGCGCCCGTCTCCACGCTGTTCCGCTCGCTCGCGCCGCCTCCAGGCGCGAGCGACGTCGAGACCGGATGCCGTACGTCGCCCGCCTTCAAGCTGCTCGTGTGTCACGCGTCGCGCGGGCTACCGAGCGGCGACGGGGTCGAGGCGATCTACGTGCAGGAGTCGTCGCGCCGCGCGGTGCGTGCGCTCTACGACCTTCGCTACCAGCTCCTTCGGCTCTCGCTCATCATGCTGCCGTTCGCGCTCGGCTTCTCGTGGTGGATGGGCCGACGCATGGTCCATCCGATCGAGTGGCTGCGCGAGCGGGTGCTCGAGAAGGCGCGGAACGCCAACCCCCGCGCCGACCTCGACCCTCCGCCCGGCGACGAGGTCGCTGATCTCGCCGAGGCGTTCAACGGCCTGCTCGGGTCCCTCGACGAGCGAAGGCGCGCGAACGAGGCGTTCATCGCGGACCTCGTCCACGAGTTCAAGAACCCGGTCGCGGCCATCCGCACCTGCGCCGACACGCTCGACAGCGGCGGCGTCGACGAGAAGCGGGCCGCGCGCCTCTCGAAGATCCTCGCCGATTCGAGCACACGCCTCGACGCTCTCGTCTCGCAGTTCCTCGAGCTCGCCCGGGCCGAGGCCGGCATGCCCAACGAGCTCAGGGGCCCCGTCGATCTCGCGGCGCTCGCGCGTGGCGTCACTCACGCGATCGAGGAGAGCCACCCCGAGGTCCGCTTCGTGCTCGACGCCGATACGCCGGCGACCGTCGTCGGCGTCGAGCCGCGCCTCGATTCCGTCGTTCGCAACCTCGTCGACAACGCGGCCTCGTTCGCGGGCGAGGGGGGTGAGGTGCGCGTCAGCGTTAGGCCCGACCCCGACGACGCGCGTAAGGTCGTCCTCGAGGTCTGCGACACCGGGCCGGGCATCCCCGAGAAGGACCTGCCGCACATGTTCGAGCGGTTCTTCACCACTCGTGCGGTGGCAGGGGGAGGTGCCGAGCCCTCGGCACGCAAGCAGAAGGGCACCGGCCTCGGCCTGGCGCTCGTGAAGGCCGTCGCCGAGGCTCACGGCGGGCAGGTCAGCGCACATTCGAGCGCCGGCGCGGGGACCACCTTCCGCGTCGTTCTGCCCATCGGCTGACCGTCGTTCAAACCGTTTTCACATCGCTCGCGCCTTCGTTTCACGACAACGCTCAGCCGAGTCCAAGCGCGAGCCGCATAACCATCTTCGGAGGCTCGAAGAGAAGATGGGAACCCTGGTCACGCTGATCGACATTGCCTGTGGACGCCCGATCCCGACGGAGGACTCCGGCCGCTCGCGCCGGATGCAGCTCGTCGTGTTCGCGCTGCTTGCCTCGCTCGTGTTCGCCGCGGTTTGGGGCCTGGCGGCCGGCAGCCGGTCCGCGGGGCTCGCGCTCGCCAACGTCTACAAGGTGCCCATGGTGGTCCTCCTGTCGTGCGCCTTTGCGGCGCCGGCCGGGCTCCTCGCGTGGCGACTCTCGGGGACGCGCGTGCGCGGCAGCGATCTCGCGCTCGGCTTCAGCGGCGGCGTCTTCGGCGGGACGCTCGTGCTCGCCGTGTTCGCGCCCCTCGTGGCGCTCTACTACCACTCGAGCGCATGGGCAGGGCCCGTGCTCGGCATCGGTTCGGTCGGCCTCGCGCTCCTCACCGGCACCGTGATGTTCGTCCGCGGCGTCGTTCGTCGCCTCGAGCCGGGCACGCGGACGCGCACGGTGCTCTTGCCGGTGGCGGTGACGCTCGGGATGCAGCTCCTCACGCTCGTGCAGCTTGCGTCGCTCGCGTCGCCGATCTTCCCGGAGCGGACGGTGTTCGGCGGCGGGATCGATCATCTCGCGCAGTCGGGTCATGTCCTCCCCTCGGCGCCCGCGGAGTGAAGCGATGGATCGGATCCTCGTTCGCTCGTCGGCGCTTCGGCTGCTCTTCGTCGTGATCCTCGTCCTCGGCGCCCTGGCAGGAACGGCCCATGCGGCTCCGGCGCAGTCGAGCACCCCGCCTGGGGAGGCGCGCGTCGCGGGGGCGCTGTTCACGCCCGCGCGCACCGATGACGGTATCGCGTGGCATGCGCAGTGGATTCTGACTCCCGAGTCGGCGAACGAGATCGCCCAGGGCGGCGCGCTCGTCATCCGGTTCGCGGTTCCCCTTGCCGAAGGTGAGGCCGTGGAGGCGAAGCCCGGCGTCGCTCCGCTCGTCGAGGGCGGTCACGTCACCGGCGTCGTCGTCGACCGCGCGTCGGGCACCGGACGCACGATGAGCGCGCTCGTGAGGCATCGCACGTCGCTCGACGGCCTCCAGCGCTACGGCGCACCGGTCGCCGTGGGGAGCGCGCTGCAGATCGTCGACGGCGATCTCGGCGCCGGCACGCGCTTCGAGGTCGAGACCGGACGCTACCTCGAGAAGGGCGTCGGCCACGTGGCTCCGCCGGGAACCAGCCACGCCGCGCGCGAGGAGGCGCGCCGCCTCACCGGGTACACCGCGCGCGTCACCGGCGCCGCCCTCTACGTCCGGGGCGACGACGTTCGCGCGCAAGGCGGCCTCGCCGCGGCCGTGATCACGCCTCGTGCCCGCGGGCATCGCGGGACGATCGCGATGGGGGTGGTCTTCGCCGCCATCGTCCTCGCGCTCGTCGCGGCGGTCCGGAGGTTGCGACACGCCGCGGGGGTCGAGCGCGCCGACGCGCTGCTCGCGTCCGAGCTCGACGCCCTCGACGGCGGACCACGCTGATGTGGCCCGTCTTTCCGCCGCGCGACACGCTCGTCGTCATCGGCGCGCTCATCGTCGCCGCCAGCTCGGGCTGTTCGGCCGGAGCCTGCTCGAGAAGCTCCGGCCCGGGACGGGCTGGTGGGGGACCTACGCCCGCCGGATGAGCGACGGCAGACCCGCGCGCCTCTCCACGACGTCGGGCTTCGGGCACTGGTTTCCGTTCCGGGTCGGCTGCCCGACCGAGATGCCGCTCCTCGTCCTCGAGCGTGCGCCCGGGCCGCGCGGCGAGACCCCGACGAGCCGCCGCCCGGCCTGAAAGTGGGCGTAGCCTGCGGGTGGGGATGTCGCCTTCGGCAAAGGCCACGCTGCTGACCTCGGGAGAGCTCGAGGTCGTTGCGCTCGCACCGGGCTCCGCGCTCGACGAGGCGCTCGCGCGCGCGTTCGCCGCGATTCGAGCGGTCTCTGCGCGCGAGAACGTCGCGCGTCTCGGGCGTGACATGGGCTATCGCATCGAGGACGCCACGCGCGTCGAGGCCTCCGGGCTCGACGCCGCCGACGTGCCGCGTGTCACGACATGGCTCTCGCGGCGGCTTCCCACGGGCGCTTCGGTCGCCTGCACCAGCGATCCGGGCCCGCTCTCGCTGCGTGCACTCCTGTCGCCGCGCGCTCCGGAGCTGGCGCGCGCCTACGAGGTCGATGCCGATGGGCGCGTCGCCGTGGAGTCCGTCGAGCTTCACGTCGTCGAGCACTGCAACCTCCGGTGCGCGCAGTGCTGCAACGTCTCGCCGTACCTGCCCGAGCGAGCCATGTCGGTCGCCGAGGTGCGGGCGACCTGCGAGCGGCTGCGGGAGGTCGTCCGCCCCGAGGTCCTCAAGATCATGGGCGGCGAGCCCCTGCTCCATCCCGACGTCGGCGGCGTGCTGCGCGCCGTGCGCGAGACGGGTGTTGCGCCGCGCATCCGGCTCTTCACGAACGGCCTCCTCCTGCGGACGCTCGACGACGAGGCCTTCTCGGCGCTCGACGAGCTGACGGTGTCGAGCTACGCGAGCGCGCCGCTCCGGCCGGAGCTCGTCGCCGAGACCGAGGAGCGTGCCCGTCGATTCGACGTCGTGCTCAACCTGAAGCCCGTCGACACGTTCAGTACCGTCCTCTCGCGCACGGCCCGTCGAGAGGCCGAGGCGCAGGCCACGTACGACGCCTGCTGGCTCCGCCATCGGTGCCTCGTCGTGCGCGGCGGCGTGTTCTACAAGTGCACGCGCGCCGCGTACCACGCCGACTATCACGCGTATGTCGACCTCGACGCTCGCGACGCCGCCGCCGAGGCGACCCAGCGCGCCCAGGGACTGCCGCTCGATGCGCCGGATTTCGCGGTTCGCCTCGCCGCCTATCTGGGGAGCTTCTCGAGAATTGCATCATGCACGCATTGCTATGGCTCGAGCGGTCCGCTCGCTCCGCACGTGCAGCTCTGCAAGCGAGATGCCGCGGCCGGGAGGCTCGCGCCATGACGCTCGACCCCTCGTGGTCGCGGCCACGCTCGTACTCGATCGACGCGGGCGGGAGGATCGCGACCCACTCGCTAGAGGTGCACGTGACCGACCACTGCAACCTCCGCTGCGCGGGGTGCTGCGTGCTCTCGCCGCTCGCGGCGCGGCGCTTCCTGGGCGCCGATGATCTCGCACGCGACCTCGCGTGGGCGCGTGAGATCGTCCGTCCGAGCGTCTTCAAGCTCTCGGGGGGTGAGCCGCTGCTCGCTCCGAACATCGTGGAGCTCGCCCGCGTCGCGAAGGCGAGCGCGGTTGCGCCGAGGCTGTCGCTCACGACCAACGGTCTCCTCCTCGCGCGCGCGCCCGATGCGCTGTTCGAGCTCCTCGATGCGGTCACGGTGTCGATCTACCCGGAGGTCGGCATCGACGAGGCCTCGCTCTCGGCGCTGCGCGTACGCGCAGCGCGCTTCGGCGTGTCGCTGAACGAGAAGACGCAGGCAGAGTTCCAGTCGATGACGCGCCGCACACCCGAGCGCGACACCGCCGTCACGCGCGAGGTGTTCGACAGCTGCTGGCTCCGTCATCGATGCCATACGCTTCGCGACGGGGTCCTCTTCGCATGCAGCCGCCCGCCGGGCCTCGACGCGCTTGCCGAGGCTGGCGTAGCGCTCGCTGCCGAGGACGGCATCTCCCTCGAGCCGCGCGACGGGCTCGCGAGCGACGTTCGCCGCTACCTCGAGCGAGACGAGCCGCTCGCGTCCTGCACGCATTGTCTCGGTGGCACCGGCGGGCTCGTGCCGTTCAGGCAGCTCACGCGCGCCGAGGTCCGCGAGCGGAGGCCGGAATGAAGGAGCTCGCGCGGCGTGATCGCCTCGGCTCGCGGCGTATCCTGCTCGACGTTGCGTCCGGAGCGTGGGCCGCCGATCTTCGCTCGCTCCTCGCGAAGGCTCCCGCGGCACGTCGCTCGGGGCTCGATCTCCTGGGGGTCGAGGCGGCGTGGGGGCTGCGTGATGCGCCGGAGCGCACCTGCCTGAGCGGCGTGAGGGCCGTTCCGCCGGGGATGGCGCTCGTCGCCGAAGGAGGGCGCACGACGCTCGTGCCGGTCGCTCTGCTCGCAGGCACGGCCATGCTCGAGCCGGCACTGATCGACGCGGCCGCGCGCGCGCTCGCCTCGGTTCGTCGTCCGGTCGTCGCGCTCGGCGGAGGGATCGATGCCCCGCTCTCGGTGCTCGCCGCACGTCGCGCCGGCGTGGCTGTGACCGAGGCCATTCACCTCGCCGTCCCCGGCACCTCGTACGACGAGTCGCGCGAGGCGCGCGCGGTCGCGGCCGCGCTCGGCCTCGAGCTCCACGAGATCGCGCTAAGGGTGAGCGAGCTCGCGGGCGCGCTGCCGCTCGCGGTGCGCCACGCCGAGACGCCGCTCTACAACCTGCATCCCGTGAGCCGGGCGGTCCTCGCGCGCGTGGCACGAGCGCGTGGCCATGATGCGCTGCTCACCGGCGACGGGGCCGATCAGGCCGCACGCGGCTCGACCGAGGCGGCCGACTACGTGCCGATCGTCGCGGCGATCACCCGTGGAGCAGGCCTCGAGCTCGCCTCGCCGTTCCTCGACGACGCGATCGTCGATCTGCTTACGCGTGCACGAGATCCAGGAAAAATAGCCCTCCGGGAGCTCGCCGAGGCCTGGGGCCTCCCGCGCTCGCTCGCGGAGCGCAGCAAGGTGCCGACCTTCGCGCCCGCCCTCCCGTGCGCTTCGTTTCCTTCCGCACCCGCCGTGGCGCGCCTCGAGCGCGCGCTCGAGCGGTCACTCGCGTGGTCGGACGACGACCGCGTGAACGTCGGCGTGGCGTCGCTCGCGGCGTTCGTGTCGGTCCTCGAGCCCGAGCTCGAGCCGCGAGGGAGCGCCTGATGTGCGGGCTCGCGGGCATCGTCGACTTCGCGCGTCCCGCCGCGGCTCATGCGGAGCGGCTCGCGGCGATGCGCGTGCGCCTTCGCCATCGCGGCCCCGACGGGGAGGGCGAGCATGCCGCGGGTCCGGTGTCGCTCGCTCATACGCGTCTCTCGATCCTCGACCACGAGGGCGGCGCGCAGCCGATGGCGAGCCCCGACGGCCGCTACGTCATCGTCTACAACGGCGAGCTCGCGAACGCCGATGCGCTGCGGCGCTCTCTCGACTGGTCGTTCCGTACCCGCGGCGACACCGAGGTGGTGCTCGCCGCCTACGCGCGCTGGGGAGCCGCATGCGCCGCGCGTCTCTCGGGCATGTTCGCGTTCTTCGTCTGGGACGCGGACCGCAAACGCGGCCTGGGCGCGCGCGATCGCCTCGGCGTGAAGCCGCTCTTCCTCGCGCGTGACGGCAGCGCCTTCGTCTTCGCGTCGGAGGCGCATGCCATCGCGAGGACCTCACGGCAGCGACCGCGCCTCGACGTCGCGGGCGCCGTCGAGGCGCTCGTCGCCCCTTGTTTCAGCGGTGTCGCGCGCTCGATGTTCGAGGGCGTGGCGCCGCTTCCGGCGGGCCACGTGGTCGTGGTCGACGCGAGCGGCGAGCGCGTCGAGGAGTACTGGGACTGGCCGTGCGCGGCAGACCACGATCGCGACCACGACGAGCGGCGCGTCGTTGCCGCGCTCCGCGAGGCGGTACCGCGTGCGATCGAGCGTTCCCTCGCCGCCGACGTGCCGCTCGGGCTCTTCTCGAGCGGCGGTCTCGACTCGACGCTGATCGCCGCGACCATGGCCGCTCGTTCGAGGGAGCCCGTGCCCGCCTACACGGTGACCTTCGACGATCAGGCGAGCTTCGACTACGGGCGCTCGGGCATCACGAGCTCCGACGACACCCCGTACGCGCGCGACGTCGCCCGCGAGCTCGCCCTCGACCCGCGGCTCGTCCACGTGCGGCGCCGCGAGATCGCCGAGGATCTGAGGCAGATCGCGATCACCAACGACGCGCTCCCCGCGTGGGAACAGGAGATCGCGCAGCATCGTCTCGCGCGCGCCGCAGCGGCCTCGCTGAAGGCGGTCGTCGTCGGCGACGCCGCGGACGAGACGCACTACGGCTATCACTTCCTGCTCGACCCCGACGCGCTGCGCGGCCCGGAGGTCGTCCTCCGCCGTCTCGGGAGCGTGCCCCTTCGCCCGGAGATCTCGGCCGACCCGCTCGGCGAGGCGGTGACGTCGCTCGAGGCGCTCGTGGCGGCGAAAGGAGCGAGCTTCGAGGCCGACCACGCGCGACGCGTGCTCGCGATGACGTATCTCGTGGTGAAGCGCTGGTTGCCGCGCCTCCTGCACAACGATGACGTGCACACGATGCGAGCCTCGCTCGAGGCGCGCGTGCCGTTCGCGGACGTGGAGCTCGTCGAGCTCGCCGGCCGCGTCGCTCCCGAGGTGGCGCTGCGAGGTGGCGTCGAGAAGTGGGCGCTCCGCGAGGCCGCCCGAGGCCTCGTGCCCGAGCACGTCCGCACGCGCAAGAAGTCCGCGCTCCCGAAGGATCTCGACGTCGAGCCGGTCTTCCGCGAGGAGGCACGCAAGGTCCTCCTCGACCCACCCGCGGTCGTCGCGGCGCTCGTCGACACGCCCGCTGTCGCCGACATCCTCGCCCAGCCTCGCGCGCTCCAAGAGCCGGAGCGCGCGATCCTGTTTCGCGTCATCACGCTCGCTCACTGGGCGCGCCACCACGAGGTCGGCGCGCCATGAAGCACGTGCTCTTCGTGGTGCTTCCCGAGCGGGGGCACGTTCATCCGTTCCTCGGAGCGGCCGAGGCGCTGCGCGACCGCGGGGCGCGCGTCTCGTTCTATGCGCCGCGCGACGTGCGCTCGATCGTCGCGCCCCTCGGCTTTCTCGACGTCCATTGCCCCGAGGGCGCCGGATCGCCGATCGCCGCCCATCGAGGCGAGGCGTTTGCCGCGCTCCTCGCGGATCGCGATCGCCTTCGCGCGTGGATAAGGGCCATGCTCGTCGACGCGGTCGAGCCTTCGATCGCGCCGCTACGCGCGCACCTCGTGCGGGAGCGGCCCGATGTCGTGGTCATCGATCCGATGGCGTATTTCGCGGCGATCGCCGCGCACGAGGAGGGGCTCCCGTGGCTCGGCCTGTCGACGTCGCTCAACCCGTGCATCCGCGACGACGTCGAGAGCGAGCTCAAGGCCACCCTCCGCTCGCTCGACGAGGCACGCCGCGCGCTCTTCGTCGCCCACGGGATTGCCGAGCCTCGCTTCCGCGTGAGTGACGTCCTCTCGCCGCGTGGTACGTTCGTGCTCTCGACGAAGGCGCTCCTCGGCGAGGCGCTCCCCGACGACGGTGTGCCGGTCCATCTCGTGGGCGCAGCCTTGCCCGGCGGCCCAGCCGCCTCGAGGAGTCGGCCCTCGGCCGAGCGGCCGCTGGTCTATGCCTCGTTCGGCAGTCAGGCCTACCATCAACCCGTGCAGCATCGCGTCGTCCTCGAAGCTGCACGCGAGGTCGACGCTCGCTTCGTGATCGCGATGGGCGATCTCGCAGCTTCGCCGCTGGCGCGCTCGGCACCGTCGAACGTCGAGGTGGTCGACTTCGCGCCGCAGCTCTCGCTCCTCGCGGAGGCGCGCGTCGCGATCACCCATGGCGGCGCCAACAGCCTGCACGAGGGGCTCGCGCACGGGGTGCCGCTGCTCGTCTCGCCGATCTGCGACGATCAGCATCACGACGCGGCGCTCGTGGCCGCCGCTGGCGCGGGGCGGGTCGTCGACCTGGCGCATGCTTCGCCCGCGCACGTCGCTTCGTGCCTTCGTTCGCTCCTCGACGAAGGCTCGCCGGAGCGGCAAGTCGCGCGCTCGATCGCGCGGTCGTACGCGGGCGCCGGCGGGGCGGCGCGGATCGCCGACGTCGTGCTGGGGGTTGCGTGACCTCGATCCCGGTCATCGTCTGCGCGAAGAACGAGGAGCGCGCGATCGGCGTGACCCTCGCGGCGCTCGTCGCGGCATGCGAGCACGCCGAGGCGGCGAGCGCGTTCCGGTACGACGTGCGCGTCGTCCTCGACGACACGACGGACGGGACCGCCGCCGTCGTGGCGCGGTACCCGCGGGTCACGCTGCTCGAGAGCCGAGGGGGCAAGGTGGAGGCGCAGCGCTCCGGCCTCGCGGCACGGCCCGGCGCGCCGACCCCGCCGTTCGCCGTCTTCTGCGATGCCGACGTCGAGCCCAGCAAGGATTCACTGCTCGCGCTGACGCTCCTCCTCGACTCGCGCCCGGACGTCCAGGTGGCGATGTGCCCGCTGCGCCCGCTCCCGCCGCGGCGGCGGTCTCCGCTGGCCCGAGCGCTCCACACCTACAACCTGCGTCGAGGCTTCTCTTCGTCGCGGACGTGGTTCAACGGCAAGCTCTTCGCGATGCGCGCGTGGCACGTTCCGACGCGCGCCTCGCTGGCGTCGCGGGTCGCCGCGCTCCCCAGCGACCCGTTCTACGATTTTGCAGCAGGCGTCGTGATCGACGACATCTTCCTCTCTCGCGCCGTCGTGCTCGCGCACGGGCCTGGGGCGCTCGAGGAGACCCGTGACGGCGTCGTGCTCTTCCGCGCTCCCGAGACGTGGCGAGGGATGCACCGCTACTACCGCCGCATGCGTCGCGAGCTCGAACGTCAGGACCGTCTCTTTCCGGAGACGGCCGAGGCGCATCGGCGGCACGGGCGCAGGAGGGCGGATCTCCTCGCTTCGGCGCCATGGCGCGAACGTGTGCAGAATGCACTGTTCTCCGCCGCGCTCCTCGCCTGCAAGGCGGCCTACGTCACCGAGCGCGCGTTCGTTCGCCACGTGAGGCAATCGCCACGCGATCCCTGGCCCGCCATCGAGGAGACGAAGTCATGGTGAACGCGTGGCCGCACGAGGGGATCGTCCCCATCGAGCTCTGGGACGTGATGGTCGGCGATGCTTCACTCTTCGCCCGGCGCGACGAGCCCACGTTCTACGCATCGCTCGTGACCGCGGCGCTCGCCCACGTGCCGACCCACGAGGACGCCAGCTCGCCGCTCGAGGCCGTCCTCCGCAACGTGATCAGCATCGGTTGCTGCAGCGAGACCGTCGCGGTCGCCCTCGTGGCGACCGAGCGTGAGCTCGCGGGCCCGCCGGCGCTTCGGCGTGTCCTCGACCAGATCCTCCGCGACGAGATCAAGCACTCGCGATTCGGCTGGCGGTTGGTGTCGCGTCTCGCACCCTCACTCTCCGCGCGGGAGCGCGCCTCGCTCGGCGAATACCTCGTCGATGTCTTTGCGCATCAGGTCCGCTTCCACGCGCCGTTTCTCGACATGCCCTGCGCCGGCGAGTCGGGCCTCGCCCTCGGCGCGCCCCACGGACGCTCGAACTGGCTCGTGTTCACGACCACGATGGACGACATCGTCGTGCCCGGCCTCGAGCGATGTGGGCTCCCGGCGAAGGAGGCGTGGCGCGAGGTCGTGGGGGTCGATCGCGCCGCCTGACGCGCTATCATGCCCTCATGGCCCCCCGTCGCCGCCGTCGTTCCGTTGTCGTCGCTCCTCTCTCCGTTCTTGCCGTCGTCGTCATCGCGGCGTGCGGAGGGGCGGTCGACAACAGCGATCTCTTCAAGAAGGGCTCCGGCACGACCACCTCGGGCGGAACGCCCACGGCGACGCCGACGGCGACCTCGACGCCGCCTAGCCTCCCCACCGCGAGCCCGCCGGTGCCGCAGCCGCAGCCCGCCCCGGCGTGCGACGTGAGCTTCGCGACCGACGTGATGCAGGTCTTCGATCAGGCCGGCTGCTCGGACGCCAGTTGCCATGGCGCCAGTCTCAACGCGCCCGAGATCGATCCGACGAGCCCGGCGCTGACCTACAAGACGATCACGAGCTTCACGCTGAGCTCGGGCGAGGCGTACGTCGCGCTCGGCACCACCGTGCCGAAGGCCTCGGGGATGTTCTGCAACTTCCGCGGCAACTGCGGGGTCCGCATGCCGCTCGGCGGCGACAAGCTCACCTCGAAGCAGCTCTCGATCATGGACACCTGGCTCGCCTGCGGCGCGCCGTTCAACTGAGACGCTAGCGCGCGCCGCGGCCCTTGCGCGTCTCGCGCGGGAGCGACGTCGCGTTCGTCGCGATGAGGTCCCAGCCGTCCCGCTCGCCCTGCTGCAGGCGTACGAGCCCGGCATACGCGATCATCGCCGCGTTGTCGGTGCAGCTCGCGAGCCCGGGGAGCACCGCACGCATCCCGTGCGCTGCCGCGAGTGCGCTCACGCGTGCACGCAGCTCGCGGTTCGCCGCGACGCCTCCGCCGATGACCACCGTTCGCACATCCTCTTGCACGGCCGCGGCGACGAGCTTGCTCGCGAGCACCGAGGTCACGGCGGCCTGGAACGAGGCGCACGTATCGGCGAGCTCGCTCTCGGTCTTCGGAAGCCCGTGCTCGCGCACGCGCGCGGCGACCTGCGTCTTGATCCCCGAGAAGCTCAGCTCGAACGACTTCGAGTGACCCATCGGCAGCGTGAAGGGCACGCCCTTCGGGTTGCCGTTCTTCGCGAGGCGATCGATCACGGGCCCGCCGGGGTACCCGAGGCCGAGCAGCTTTCCGACCTTGTCGAACGCCTCGCCTGCCGCGTCGTCGCGGGTGCCGCCGAGCTCACGAACGAGCGCGGCCGTTGGCCCGTCGACCCGGTAGATCGCCGTGTGCCCGCCCGATGCGAGCAGCGCGACGAAGGGAAATTCGGGGGCGGCCTCGGCCTCGCTCGAGCGGCGAAGGAACACGGCGAGCAGGTGTCCGACGAGGTGATCGACCCCCACGAGCGGCAGCCCGCGCGCCCATGCGAGTCCCTTCGCCATCTGCACGCCGACGAGCAGCGCCCCGACGAGGCCCGGGCGGTTGGTGACGGCGATGCCGTCGATCCCGTCCCACGAGACGCCTGCCTTCGCGAGCGCCTCGCGCACCACCGGCCCGGCGTTGCGCAGGTGATCGCGCGACGCGAGCTCGGGGATGACGCCGCCATACGGCGCATGCAGGCTGATCTGGCTCTGCACGACGTCGGAGAGGACGCGGCCCGTCTCGTCGACGATCGCGGCGCCTGTCTCGTCACACGACGACTCGATCCCTAGAACGCGCATGCGCCGTCGCGTCGGTCGAGGGTGAATATGCCGAACATGGGAGAAGCCTGTCCCTGGGCGACCGGGCCGCCGTCGACCTGGGGAGCCCCGCGAACGAGACGCACCTCGATACCGCCCTCGTCCATCAGCGACATGAAGACCATCACGTCCTGGGTGTCGCCGGCCGGCGCCGTGGGCGTGGCCACGTAGACGAGGTTCTGCACGCGCCCGTTGCCGAACGACATCGTGGAGAGCGGGTCGTGCCAGATCTGCGGGATCGGCCGGAGCGGCGACCCCTTGAAGCGGCCGTCGGAGGTGGAGAGTGTACCCGGCGAGTCCTGCAGGTGATTCGCGTCGAGGATGACGCACATCCGAGCGTCCTCGGCGACGCCGGCGCGCACGAAGCTCCCCTTCACCACGTCGCCCTCGAAGTGATCGCCGTCGCTGCTCGAGAACCGCGCGACGCTCTTGCAGCCCACGGCGCTCGCGAGGAGCGCGGCGAGCGTGACGAGGAGAGCGAGACGAGCCATCGAGCCCACGAGCTTACTTGCCCGAGCGGATCTTCGTCGCCGTCTCTCGCACGCGCGGCTCGGGATCCGACTGCGCCATGGTCAGGGCGAGCTGGGAGGCCTCGTTCTTGTCGTAGGTCGAGAGGGCGACCAGCGCGGCCTCGCGAACCAGCGCGTAGGACTCCTTCGTGGCGGCCTCCTTGAGGTGGCGCGTCGCTTCGGCGCCTGCGCCCGCGACGCCCAGGCGACCGAGCGCCTGCGCCGCGAGCACGCGCATCGCCCAGCTCTCGTGCCCGCGCATGACCTTCGCCGCGGCCGTCACGGACTTCGCGTCGGCGTGCTGGCCGAGCGACGCGAGCGCGACGCGCTGAACGTTCTCCGACGAATCGGTGATGGCCGACGCGATGGCCGCCGCCGACGCGTCCGACTTCGAGCGCGAGAGGAGCACGAGCGCCTTCGTGCGCATGGCCGGGTCCGGATGACGCGACAGGCCGATCACGCTCGGCTCGAGCGCGGTCGCGATCTCGCGCGCCTTCTGCCGGGCAGCCGCGAGCTCGGGAGCGTCCTCGTTGCCGAGGAACGGCTCGAAGGCGCCTTCGCGTCCGCCGAGCGCGTCGAGCACGGCGCGCGCGCGCTCGGTGGACGTGGAGAGAGCACTCTGCGCGGCGCGCTTCAGCGGCTCTGCGAATGCGACGAGCGCGGCGGCGCGGTCCTTCGCGGAGAGCGAGCGCGGCACGAGCTGATCGAGGGTCGACTCGGCGTCGACGCTCTCGTCCGGCGGAGGAAGCGCGTCGGCGCGCGAATCGGCGGCGCCCCTGGTGGCGAGCAGGACGAGCGCGCCGGCCGCGGCCTGGCGCAGCGTCTCGGACGACTGACGTGCTCGACCGCTCTCGGCCTCGCCGGAGAAGACCGCGTCGGCCATGGCGGCGAGCGCGGCCTTGCCCCCGGGGGCCTCTCCCTTCGTCATTCCGAGCCGCGCGAGGGCGAGGATCGCCATCTCGCGCGGCAAGGCGTCCGTTCCCTCCGCGAGGGTCACGAGGGTCGTCGTCTCGGTGTCGGCGCCGAGCTCGCCGAGCGCGTAGGCGGCCGCGGCGCGCGCCACGGTGCCCGCGTCGAGGGAGCGTGCCGTCGAGGAGAGGAGCGCGGTGCTCGTCTTGTCCTTGAGCGACCCGAGGCCGAGGGCGGCGAAGGCCCGCATGTCGGGCGTTCCGCTCTGCGCGACCTTGCGGAGGAGCGGGATCGCCTTCTTGTCGCCGAGCTTCGCGAGCGACCACGTCGCGGCCACCGCGATCGTGTCGGAGGCCATCGCCTCGCCTCCGCCCTCCTGCTTCGGGAAGAGGAGACCCTGGTACTTCGGCAGGAGCGCGACGTCGCGGAGCGCGCCACAGGCGAGCATCGCGCGCGTGCGGAGCGAGGCCTCGCCCTGCCCGGTCGCGAACGCGAAGAGCGCGGAGCCCGCGTTCTTGTTCTGCACGTAGCCGAGCACGTCGATGGCGACGCGCTGCTGTCCGGCGTCGCCGTCGGCGAGCGCGTCGAGCAGCGGCTTCACGGCGCGACCGCCGATGCGGGCGAGCGCCGCGCGTGCGTCCTCGGCGTCCCTGCCGATGCCGTGGCGACTGCGCTGCACGAGCGCGAAGGTGAGGTTGCCGTAGATCTCGACGAGGAGCCGCCGGTAGACCTTGCGCTGCGGGTTGCCGATCGCGAGGGGGAGCAGCTCCTGCTCGAGCGACTCGAGCGTGCCCTTGCCCAGGTTGATCTGCATCGACAGGCGCGCCGCGCGAGAGACGAGCTCCTCGTCGGGGGCGCCGCGGATCACCCTGCGGAACAGGCGATCGGCCTCGTCGCCCTGGCCCTTGGAGAGGAGGAGATCGGCGAGCTCGAGGTACGTGATGTAGAGGCGATCGTTCTTGGCGATCGCCGCGCGGAACTCGACGATCGCGTGCTCCGTGTCCTGGCGCTGCCTGTACATCTCGCCGAGGCGGCGGTGGCCCTCCGCGTCGTCCGGGTTCAGCTCGACGGCGCGGGCGGCGTACTTGATGGCGTCGTCGTCGCGATAGAGCGAGAGGGCGTACTGCGCCATGCGTTGATAGAGCTCGCGCGCCCGCTTCGGCTCGACGGCAACGAGCTTCTCGAGCACGCCGATGGCGTCGCCCGTCTTGTTCTCCTGGACGAGCACACGCTCGAGCGCGAGGTAGCTGTCGGCGTCGCCCGGGGCGACGGTCACGACCTTGCGCAGCGTCGCCTCGGCGCCGTCGAGCTTGCGGAGATGGAGCTGCACCTCCGCGAGCATGCGCCCGGCCTCGACGTCCGGCGGTGTCGCCGCGAACTTCTGGTTGAGCGTCGGGATCTGCGCCTCGAGGATGCGCTCGAAGCCCCACAGCGTGACGACGCGCGAGCGCGCCTCGCGCGCGAGGATCTTGTCGCCGCTCGTCTTCGCCTTCTCGGCGAGCTCCTGCCAGAGGACGCGCGACTCGCGGTAGCTCTTGGAGCGCTCGAGCGCGCCCGCGAGCTGCTTCTTGAAGGCGAGGTTCTGCGGCTCGAGCTGCACGGCCTCCTTGAACGACGCGAGCGCGTCGGGAGTCATGTCGTGCTCGAGGTACACCTCGCCGAGCGCGGCGAGGGCGCGCGCGCGCGGGGTCACCGTGGTGAGGATGCGCCGCCACGTGGCGATCGCGAGCGCCTGGTTGCCGTCCTGGTAGTAGCGGTCGCCGAGGTCGGTGAGGTGTCCCGGGTCGTTGATGCCGACCTGCGAGAGCCGCGTGAGCACCTTGAGCGAGCGATCGTTCTCGCCGATGCGCCCGTAGAAGTCGGCGAGGCGGGAGAGGACCTCCTCGTCGCTCTGGCCGCGGGCCTCGAGCTCGGTGAGGAGCTTCAGCGCGCGCGCGCGATCGCCGCGCTGCATGAGCGCCTCGCACTGCTCGAACACGAACTGCGGGTTGTTCGGAGCGGCGCGGATGAGCCCCTCGTACTCGGCGATCGCCTTGTCGAGCTCGCCCTGCGACTGCAGCACGCGGATCATCTTGAGGCGCAGATCGATCTGCTTCGGGTTGACCGCGAGCGCCTTCTTGTAGGTCTCGAGGGCCTTCACGCCGTCGCCGGTCTCCTCGTAGAGCGCGCCGAGGAGCGCAAGGCGCTGGAAATCGTTCGGGTGCTCGTCCTCGATCTGCTTGATGAGGACCGGGAGCTGCTGATCGGCGCGGTAGATCTCGGTGATGGTCTCGTAGACCTCGGCGCGAACGGCGGCCTCCTGGCCGGCGGCCTGGAGCGCCTTCTTCAGCGTGGCGAGCGCCTCTTGATTCTTGTGCGCCTTCGCCTGCGCCTTGCCGAGGTCCTTGAGCGCCGGCGCGAGCGCGCGGTTGTCGCCGGACGCGGCGTTGACGAGGTCCTTGAACTCGGCCTCGGCCTTGTCGTACTCGGCACGCTGGAAGAGCTCGCGCGCGAGCTCGCCCTTCACCGGGAGGCTCGTGGGCTGCGCGCGGACGAGCTGCTGATGGAAGCCCTTCGCGCCGGCGAAGTCCTTGCCGTCGAGCGCGAGGGTCATGAGCGTGCGGAGCGTCTGCTCCTTCTCGGCGGGCACGGTCTGGAGGGCGAGGGCGTCCTCGTAACGCTTGCGCGCGGAGGCGTCTCCGCGATCCTGGAGGAGACGCGCGAGCGCGAGGATCGCGACCGGGTCGTTGCCCTTCAGCGTGATCGCCTTCTCGTAGGTGCGGATCGCGTCGTCGGGGCGGCCGTCGACCTTCGCGATGCCGGCGAGCGCGACGGTGGCCGCGTATTGCTCGGGCCCGGTCTGCGCGGCGCGCTGCTCGAAGTCCTTCACGAGGGCGGCGAGGTTGCCGTCCTTGTCGCGATAGAGCTGCGCGAGACGCTGGAGCGGGAACGGCGAGCCGGGCTGGGAGAGGACGATCTTGGTGTAGCGATCGATGAGCGCGGTCTGCGACTGCCCCGCGTCGGGGTTCGCGGGGTTGCCCGGGTTCGCCGGCCGACCGGGCTGACCGCCAGGCTGCGCGGGCCTTCCGCCAGGCTGCGCGGGCCTTCCGCCAGGCTGCGCGGGCCTTCCGCCGGGCGGCTTCTTGCGGCCGCGCGGGTCGAAGTCCTGCGCGCCCGCGGGCGTCGGCGGCACCAGGAAGAGGACGCCGACGAGTCCGAGCGAAGTCAGCGCCAGAAGCCTACGAAGACGCACCCATGGAAGCTTAGACCCGAACGAGCGGTTCCGCATCAGGTCGCCCTGAACGCTCTCTCTAGCTCTTGCGTGGGCCACGAGGCCCACAAAAGACGACGGGCCGCGAGGCATCATGCCCTCGCGGCCCGCGATCACGCTCGGTTCTCGATCAGAACTGGAACGTGTAGCCGGCGCTGATGCCGAGACCGAAATAGGTCGGCTCGGAAATCGTCGTTCCACCGATCGTCTGGTCGCTCTCCTTCAGGAGGAGGTTGTACATGAGGAACTGCGCGCGAATGTCGATCGGCAGCTCCTTGCTGATCACGTAGCCGACGCCGAGGTTCGCGCCGATGCGCGTGATCGAGTCACCTGCGTTGCCGTCGGAGACGGTCGGCGCGAGGATGTTCAGACCGAGCTCCGCCGAGCCGTAGACGCCGGCCTGGGGTTCCATGAAGAAGTACCGCGCGCCGGCCCAGATCGGGATCAGGTTGAAGCCGGTCGAGACCGTCGCCGAGCCAACGCCGAAGTTGATGGTCCGTTCCTTCTTGAGACCGATCAGGTACCCGATGCGCGCCGTGAGCTCGAGATTCGGCATCACACGGTAGCCACCGCGGACGACGGGGCCGATCTGGAGGCCGCTGGCGTCGGCAAGGTCGCCGAGGGGGACGACGAACAGGAGGTCGCCGCCGATGCCGATCTTCTTGTCGTCATCCGCGGCGGGCGCGGGCTCTGCGGCCGGTGCGCCGGCGGGGGGAGGCGCCGCACCCTGCGCGAACGCGCTACCAGTGAACAGCAGACTCGTGAGAACGACTCCAGATAGTGCCAAGATCTTGCGCATGGGGATTCCTCCGCGGCGAAACATGCCACGAACGAAGGGCTCGCCCCAAATACATTGCAACATGCAAATCATGCCGTGCTCTCTGCGCAAATGCCTGCGCACTACACCGAAATAATTTCGCTCAATACGCGGCGGAGGCCAGCTCGATGGCCGCGAAGAATGCGCCCGCCGCAACGACTGCGCACACGATCGCGCTCGGGTGACCGCCGCTCAGATCTCCACGCCAGTGACGGATGCCGCGCCACACGTAGTTGCCGCCGATGACGAGCGCGACGAGCGCGAGGCCCGCCTGGATCGCGAGGATGCCCGTCGCGGAGGGCCCGATCGCAAAACGCCCGATCGCCCAGCCCTCGGAGCGATGAACGAGCTGCATGAGCAGACCCGTGCCGAGGATCGCCACGAGGCCGACCACGGCGAGCCCGACCAGCGGCCGCATGTCGGCGCCCTCGCGCGTCGGGCGCTCGACGTACATCCCGTGCGTCCCGTGGGCGGCGGCTCGCGTCGACGTGGAGGGGCCCGCCGCGAGCATCACCCCGGGAAGCGAGGCCTCCGGCGCGAGACGCGAGGGCTTGACGCTCTTCGCAGCTGGCGCGGGACGCGACGTGGCGGCCAGCTCGGGAGCCTCGCGCGTCGGGGATGCGGAGGATGCGCCCGGTCGAGCGGGCGGTGCCGCCCTGGGCGACGCGGCGGTGGCGCTGCGCGGCGCGGGAGGGAAGAGCGACGGCGCCTCGGGCGTTCCGTACCCGAGGGAGGTCGCGCCCTTCGGGTCGACCTCTCCGTCGTCCGCCGCAGGGGGCTCGCCATGACCGCGCAGCGTGGGAGATGCAGTCGACTCGACGACGGGCAGCCGGTCCGCCTTCGGGATCGACAGCTCGGGGACCTGGCTCAGGAGCCCCGGCGGAATCGAGCGCTGGCCGGTCGGCTCGAGCTCGGTGTTGTCCAGCACGTGGCGGAGGTCGCGCCCCATCTCGGCGGCGCTCGGGTAGCGCTCGTCGGGGAGCCGGCGCAGGCATCGGCTCACGAGGCGCGAGATCGCCGGCGTCACCTCCGCGCCCACCTCGAGGAGCGACGGCGCGTCCTTCGTCGCGATCGCGACGAAGAGCGCGGGCGCGTCCTGCATGTCGAAGGGCATGCGCCCCGCGATGAGCTCGAACATCATGACGCCGAGCGCCCAGACGTCGCTGCGCGGATCCGCGTCGCGTGCACCCTGCACCTGCTCCGGTGCCATGTACGCGGGCGTGCCCATCATCATGCCGACCTCGGTGGCGCGGAGATCGGGGGCGCGCACCTTGGAGATGCCGAAGTCGAGGAGCTTCGGCGTCGGCCCGCGCGCTCCCTTCGACTTCGCGAGGAAGACGTTCTCCGGCTTGATGTCGCGATGCACGACGCCACGCGCGTGCGCCTCTGCGACGGCATCGATGACGGGCAGGAGGAGGTCGCAGACCTCCTCGACGGGAAGCTTCCCTCCGCGTCGCGCGACGAGGTGCGCGAGGTCCTCGCCGTCGAGGAGCTCTTGAACGATGAACGGTGCTCCGCCGTCCTCCTTGCCGATGTCGAGCACGTCGACGACGTTGGGGTGGCGCACGAGGTTGGCGGCGCGCGCCTCGCGGAGGAACCGCTCGACGACCTGGCTGTTCTGCGCGTGCTCGGCGCGGAGCACCTTGATGGCGACGGCGCGGCCGATGTGCTCGTTCACCGCGCGATACACGTGTCCCATGCCGCCGCTTCCGAGCAGCTCCTCGAGACGATACTTGGAGGCCAGAACCTCCCCGACGCGGTTGTCCGAGCTCAACGGCTCCGAGCATACAGCGTGCTCACAACCGTGTACGAAGCCCTTCTGCGCCCCCGCGAGTGATCATGAGCACCCCTCGAACCTTCCTCGTCCTGTGTGCATGTGTGTCGACGGGCCTCATGGGCTGCACGCGCAAGGATTCCGCTCCGACCGCACGCGCCGACGCTTCGATAACTGCGCCGAGCTCCGCGCCCTCCGCGCTCGACGTGGTGTCGAGCGCCTCGACCCGCTGGGACGCCGGACCGACCGCTCGCGTCGTCACGTCGGGCGCGGTCGACGGTGAGGCGCTGCGCGCTCGCCATCGCGCGCGCCTCAAGGCCGACCGATCGGCGGTGACGATGCTCCAGGGCGGCTCGCCGCGAGAGCTCGGCGAGCGGCTCTGCAAGGCGGTGGTGCCGCAGCGGTCGAACGACACGCCGATCCTCATCAAGCCGAACCTGGGCGGCTTCGAGTGGTTCAAGGACCCGGCCAGGAACGGCGGCGATGACGGTCTCCGCGGCCGCATCACCGACCCCGAGTTCGTGCGTGGGATCATCGTGTGCCTCAAGGCGCGCGGCCACGACAAGATCACGATCGCCGAGGGCTGGGGCGCGACACACAAGGACTGGGAGCACCTCATCACGGCCTCCGGGTACGCGGCGATGGCGCGCGAAGAGAACGTGAAGCTCGTCGCGATGGACGACGACGGCGTCTTCGACGTCGAGGGCGATCAGCCTGGCAAGCCGCTCGCCGTGCACGGCATGGAGAAGACCCACGCGCCGACGCTGCTGATGGCCAAGGTGCTCGCCGAGCACCTCGAGCGCGGCCTCTTCATCTCGGCGCCGAAGGTGAAGGCGCATCGCTTCGGCGTCACGTCGATGTCCATCAAGGGGGGGCAGGGTGTCGTGATGCTCTCGGACGCCTCGCCGGCGTTCCACCAGAAGTGGCGCATGCACAAGGAGCTCGGCGACGCCCTCAAGCTGCTCCCGAAGGACAAGGAGGCCGGGCAGAAGGCGTATCTCGACAGCCTCGACGTGTTCGCCGAGCGCATGGCGGACGTGCTCGAGATCGCGAGCCCGCACGTCGTCCTCGCCGAGGGGGCACCGGGGATGGGCGGTGACGGCTTCGGAAAGCGCTGGCCCACGCCCGAGAACGTGGCGATCGGCGGGACCAATCCGATCCTCGTCGATCGCGTCGGAGCGGCATTTCTAGGGCTCTGGGACAACGCGGACCTCGCGCGTGAGCTCGGCGGCCACAAGACCTCGCCGCTCATCGAGGTGGCCGCGAAGCGCTTCGGCGTCGACGTCAGCGCGCCGCTCGTCGAGGGAGACGGCGCGGGTCTGCTCGCCGCGCGGCGGCCCGTGCACTTCCTGTCGATGTCCGGGTTCGCGATTCACGGTGACGCGTCACCCGCAGGCACCGACGCCGGCACGGACGCCGGGGAGAGCGACGCGCGCCCCGTGATTCGCGCGAAGCACGTCGAGGACGGCGCGCTCGCGATCGACGGCGTGCGCGAGGCCGCATGGGACGCGGTGACCCCCGTCGTGTTCGACACCGACTGGAGCGGCGCGCCGACGAAGGCGACGACGCGCGTTCGTTCGGCCTGGTCGAAGGGTGCATTCTACATGCTATGGGAGCTCGAGGGCGCAGGGCTCGCCGTCGACGAGCAGCGCCCGCTGAAGACCGAGCGCGACAAGCTCCACGAAGAGGACTGCGTCGAGATGTTCTTCACCCCCGACCCCGCCGAGCGCACACGCTACTACGAGGTCGAGGTCGGTCCGCTCGGGCACTTCTTCGACATCGCGATCGATCGGAAGACGAAGAACAGCGATACGACCTGGTCGAGCCAGCCCGAGATCGCGACGAAGGTCGATCGCGAGCGGCAGCACGCGAGCATCGAGTTCGCCCTCCGCGCGCCCGACATCGTGCGCGCGCTCGGCACGGGCAAGCGGCTCCCGTTCGCCCTCTACCGGATGGAGGGAAAGGGCAAACGCCTCTACCTCGCGTGGAGCCCGACGCGGACGGCGAAGCCCAACTTCCACGTCCCGGAGGCCTTCGGGACGCTCCTCCTCGAGTGAAGCGGTGACCTTCTCTCACTCGCGCAGGACGACCTTCGCGGGCGGCTCAGGCGCGATGATGTCGTCCTCGGTGCCGTGCTTCTTGTCCGGACCCGCGCTCGAGACGTGGACCTCGCCGCGCTCGCCGCATTGGACGAGGAACGGCTGGTCCCAGGCGTCGGTCGTCTTCGACGCCGCGTCGATGAGCTCCGCGGTCCGGAGCGCCTCGACGCTCGGGCAGTCCTCGCCGCGATCCATCCGGTAGAGCACGACGGTCTGGCGGATCTTGAGGGCGCTCTGCCGGGTCGTCTCCGCGCGCGCCTTGACGAGGTGGCCGAAGACCGCGATGCCGATCACGCTCGCGAGCAGCGCGATGATCGTGAGGACGACGAGGATCTCGACGAGGGAGTAGCCGCGGGCGCGACGGCGCTTTCGGAGGTGGTGGTGGTGCATCGCGAGTGACCTCTGCGAAGCGCATGCCTCGGCAGAGATTTCGAGAAGCACGGAAGAACGTGTTGTTCGCGCTGCTGCGGCGAGACGGGAACGTGAAGAATTGGCGCGGCGCAAGCGGATGGCTGCCAACCTGACAGAGCGGCTCGCGCGTGCCGGCCGGTGGGTTTACAGTTCCCGGCGATGCCGTTCTACCAGACGCCGCCGGAGCTCGGAAACCAGTACCTCTCCGACGACGTGCTCAAGCGCTACCTGCGCAACACGCTGCCGGAGGACATGCTCTCCCGCATCGAGCCCGAGCTCAGCGAGATCGGCGAGCTCGCGGGCGGCGACCTGCACCGGCAGTCGATCGCGCAGCGCCTCGACGAGCCGCGGCTCGACCAGTGGGACGCCTGGGGAAACCGCGTCGATCACATCGAGCTCTCGCCGCTCTGGAAGCGCGCGGCGCGCATCACCGCCGAGAAGGGGCTCATCGGGACGGCCTACGAGCGGAAGGACGGAGCCTTCTCGCGCGTCCACCAGTTCGCGAAGGTCTATCTGATCGACAGCGCGTGGCACGTCTACTCGTGCCCGCTCGCGATGACCGACGGCGCGGCGCGCACCCTGATCGCCTCGAAGAACCAGGCGCTCATCGACCGCGCCGTCCCGCGCCTCACGAGCCGTGACCCGGAGCAGGCGTGGACGAGCGGCCAGTGGATGACCGAGCGCACCGGCGGCTCGGACGTCGCGATCAGCGAGACCGTGGCGCGTGTGAGCAGCGGCGGCGAGTGGCGCCTGCACGGGACGAAGTGGTTCAGCTCCGCGACGACCTCGCAGATGGCGCTCACGCTGGGCCGCCCCGAGGGCAACCCGCCGGGCGGGAGCGGCCTCGCGCTCTTCTATCTCGAGATCCGCAAGCCCGACGGGTCGATGAACTCGATCCTCGTCAACCGCCTGAAGGAGAAGCTCGGCACGCGCATGGTGCCGACCGCGGAGCTCACGCTCGACGGCACGCTCGCCGTCCCGGTGATGGGCCTCACCGGCGGCATCAAGAACATCACGCCGATGCTCAGCATCACGCGCACGTGGAACGCGATCGGAGCGGTCGGCGGCATGCGTCACGGCCTCGCGCTCGCGAAGGACTACGCGAAGCGTCGCGTCGCGTTCGGCGCGCCGCTCTCGGAGAAGCCGCTCCACATCGACACGCTCGCGGGGCTCGAGGCCGAGTACGAGGGCGCCTTCCTGCTCACGTTCCGCGCGGTCGAGCTCCTCGGCAAGGACGAGGCGGGCGAGCTCGGTGAGCACGAGGCGGCGCTGCTTCGTCTCCTCACGCCCATCGTGAAGCTGACGACCGCGAAGCAGGCGGTGGCCCTCGCGAGCGAGGTCCTCGAGTCGTTCGGAGGCGCCGGATACGTCGAGGACACGGGGCTGCCGCGCCTGCTCCGCGACGCGCAGGTGCTCCCGATCTGGGAGGGCACCACCAACGTGCTCTCGCTCGATCTGCTCCGCGCGCTCTCGAAGCTCGGCTCGCTCGAGCCGATCGCCCGCGAGGTGCACGCGGCCGTCGAGGGCGCCGACGTCTCGCTCAAGGCGCCTGCCGAGGCCGCCGTCCGCGCCGTCGAGCATGCGCAGTCGTGGCTGATGAAGACGATGGAGGGCGGTCCCCAGGCGGTCGAGGCGGGCGCGCGTCGGCTCGCGTTGACGCTCGGTCGTGCCCTCGAGCTCGGCTTCCTCGTGCGCGAGGCGACGCGCTCGAAGAAGCGCGGCGACGACGCGAAGCCCGCGGCGGCGGCTCGACGCTTCGCGAAGAACGGCGTCGACCTCATCTCGGACGAGTCGCTCGACGCGGACGCGCGCATCCTCCTCGGCTGAGTCAGCCCTTCGCGATGAGCAGAACGGCGAGCAGCGCGAGGCCGAGCACGGCGACCAGCACGGCCATGACGACGCCGCCTCCGGGCGGCTGAGCGGTCACCTTCTGCGCGGAGGGGTCGTCCTCGTCGAGCTCGGCGAGCTGGAAGGAGACGCGCGCCTCGCGTGAGGCCGCGACGAGCAGCAGCGTCTCGAGGATGCCCGCGGCGAGCAGCGACAGGACGCCGATGAGGAGCCCGACCGTGTGCCGGAAACGATTCTCCGCGCTCCGTGCGGGGAGGCCGTCGAGGGCGACCCAGCGAGGGAAGCCCGTCGCCTGGCGCTGCGCGAGCCAGGGACCGATGATGCATGCGTCATGCACATTGACGGCGGCGTCGGGCGAGAGGCCCGCGGTGCCGTCGCCCACGAGGATGGCCTTCGACACTGCCGCGCCGGCCATGTGCTCGGCCCCGCGCGGCTCGCCCGAGACGACGAGCCAGTAGAGCCCGGGCGCGAGCGGCGGGAGCTCGAACCGCGCGCGAGGCGTCGGGTCTCCGGCCTCCGTCGCCACGGCGAGCGCGGCCGCGACCACGCGCCCGCGCGTGTCGTCGAGCTCGGCGTAGACCACGTCGCGCGGATTCGGGGCGATGAGCACGACGGTGGCGGGTTTGTTCTCCTCGAGCGTAGACGGCGTGCGGATGAAGAACGCGCCGGCCGCAACGGGCAGCGCGCCGAACCATCGTCCGGCGGGGTGCTTCGGCGTGCCGGCCCCGGCGTCCGCGCTCGCATCCTTGCTCGCGCCCGCGTCGACGTCGGCGCTCGCACCGGCGCCGGGAGCCGCGCGGCGCGCCGTGAATCCAGAGCCGGTGACGTGCGCCTGCGCCGTCATCGGGAACTCCGTCCATCCCGAGGCGCAAGGCGTGGCCTTCTCGCGCCCCGTGAGGAGGCCGGGCTCGGGCTCGGCCTCGAGGACGAGGCTGTTCGGCGCCATCCCGGCGGGCGTCGTCGCGCGCACCCAGACCGAGGTCGGGAAGCCCGCGATGAGCCGGCCGCCCTCGACCACCACGTCGAGCCCGACGATCCCGTTGCGTACCGTCGGTCGCGCGGTCGCGGCGTTGGTCGCGCTGGTGGAGCGGTCCGCTTGCTTCGGCCCCCACGTGGCAGGCCCCGATGCGAGCGGCTTCGCCTCCCCCTCCACGCGCACCTCGAGATCCAGTGGATCCCCGAACGCGAGGCCCTCCATCTCGAGGCTCACCTCGGCGACCCCGTCGGCGTTGCTCGCGCCCTTCCAGCGCGCCTCGTGGCCCTTCGAGCGCGCGACGACCTCGATCCCCTTCATGGGGATCGTCTCCTTCACGCCGCGATCGTCGAGGAACGTGAGCAGCTGCCACGCGAGCCGCGTGCTGCCGTTCGGCGCCGCGTGCCCCTCGGGCGCGCCGAACACGACCGCGGCGCGGACGGCCTCGCCGGCGCCGATGCGCAGGCCGATCATCAGCGTGAGGATCGCGACGAGCGGCGCGCCGATCTTGAGGAGGGTGCGCTTCATTCAGGAGCCCCAGCGCACGTTCGCGGTGACCCCGGGGTCCGCGATGACGCGCTCGTTCTCGCGAGCGCCGAGCGCCCCGGGGCGCAGGACGATCTGCACGACACCCTCCGTCCCGCGCAGGACGTGGATGCCGTCGTCACGCTTCTCGATGTCGACGTAGGCGTCGCGCTCGCCGGCGCGGACGACGCGGACCCCGTACGCCTCGGTGTCGACCCCGCGCGTGCTGCGGAACGAGACCCGCGCGGGGAACTGCGGAGCGCGCGCCTCCGCGGCGCGACCGACGACGCGGCGGATGAACTTCACGACGAGCGGCCCTTCGTGCCCCATGCCGGGCACGCGATCGAAATCGACCTTGAAGCCGCGCTTCTGCATCGCGTCGTAGAGCATCACACTCTGCACGATCGGCGAGGTGCGATCGTCCTCGCCGTGGATGAGCCAGGTCGGCACGTGCCGCGCGTTGTCGACGACGTCGAGCGGGTTGACCTTTTGCGCGGCGTCCTCGGTCGGGAGGAGGCCGCGTACGTAGGTCGAGAGATCGAACCTTGCGTCGCCGAAGTAGCTCGCCACGAACGCGAAGCGCTCGGGGCGATGCCATCCGATCGTCGTCGCCCCCTGGCCGCCCATCGAGGCGCCCCAGAGCGAGACGCGCTGCCTGTCGACGGCGACCTCCGCCATGAAGGCATCCGTCGCGCGCATCACCTCGTCCTCGGCGTCGGCCGTGTAGAGGGAGTTGCCGAGCCCGCTCGGCATGAGCAGCATCACGTCCTTCGCCTGCGCCTCCTCGAGCAGCTCGCGATAGGCCGCGTAGGTCCAGGGGCCGCCGTTCCACGGGTGGACGCCGACGAGGAGCGCTCCCGGCTTCTTCGGGTCGTGGCCGCGGGGCACGAAGACCACGGCCTCGCCCGCCGAGGGGCCCTTGTGCGGGCTCGAGAACCTGAGGAGCGCCACCCCCTCGCTCGACCGGGAGACGGCGCCGACCCTCACGCGCTCGCCGCACGCGATTCGCTTCTCGTAGGTGCTCACCGCCACGTCGATGCGGATGTCGTGGACGGCGCTGCCGCCGAGATGGAGCACGAGCGGCCCCTTCGAGCCCTTGTCGCGCACGGTGCCGTCGACGGTCACCGCGCCGCGCCCGTTGCAGTGCGGGATGCGCACGTCCTCGCCCGAGGCCGCGAGCTTCAGCGTGTAGGTGGCGGGGACTCGGGGCTTGCCGAGCTCGGTGAAGGCGACGCTCTCGGTCTTGCCGCCGGGAAGGGCGAGATCCATCACGTCGATGCTGCCCTCGGCGATGGCGTCGTGCGCGAGAAGCCCTTCGGCCAGGGCCTCGAAGGACGCTGCGAGCACGCCGAGCACGACCGTACCAGCGAGAAGTTTGGAGCCAAAAGCCCGCATGAGACGACGCATCGGTTGCGTCGAGCGTATCCGCCCTTGTCAAACCACGTCACCTTCCCCTAGAGCGGTGGGCAAGATGTCCGAAGCTGCACCCCTGACTCAGCGTGTCGACACGAGCTTCCTGCGCGCCCGGCTGGGCTCGCTGCTCGCGGTCGTGCCGCTCGGCGTCTGGACGGCGGGGCACCTCTGGAACAACCTCTCGGTCTTCAAGGGCGGCGCCGCGTGGCAGGCCGACGTCACCGAGTACGGCCATCCGCTCGCGTTCTTCGCCTCGTCGGTCGTCGCGCTGCTGCCGCTCGTGCTGCACACGATCTGGGGCATCGGCCGCCTCACGTCGGCGAAGCCGAACAATGTAAAGTACAAGAACTTCACGAACATCAAGTACGCGCTGCAGCGGCTCAGCGCGATCGGCGTGATGCTCTTCCTCGGCGCGCACGTCTGGCTCGCGATGCTGCACCCGCGCATCACGACCGGTCGCCCCGAGGCGTTCGCCGACATCAGCCACGAGATGCACCATCACGGCCCCACGCTGGCCGTCTACGTGCTCGGCACGCTCGGCGTCTCGTACCACCTCGCGAACGGCCTCCAGTCGTTCGCGATGGGCTGGGGCATCGTCACCAGCAGCCGTGCGCTGAAGAAGCTCGACGGCCTCGTGGTCGCCACCTTCCTCGTCCTGCTCGCCATGAGCTGGGGGACGATCTACGGCCTCTGGAGCGCGGGTTCCTAGGAGGGCGCCGCCCCTCGCTTCGCGAGCCTCCCCGGGATGTGGACTTTCCGGCGTGATTCGCCTTCGGCGAACGGCGCTGGCGCGCCGAGGACACGCCTGCCTCGACGGCCGGGCCGAAACCGCGACAATCCCAACTTTCCCGGGTCCGTGGTATGCCGCGACCCATGCTCAACCGGCGCCTTTTCTCCCTCGCTCTGACCACGGCTGTCCTGTCCGTTCTCGCCAGCGCGGGCTGCGGGAAGAAGTCGGACGACATCACCGTCGGCGCCTTCCTCTCGCTCTCCGGCTCGGACTCGACGTTCGGCACCGACACCCGCGACGGCATCGAGCTCGCGGTCGAAGAGGTGAACGCGGCGGGCGGCGTGAAGGGCAAGAAGGTCAAGGTCCTCTACGAGGACGACAAGTCGACGACGCAGGAGGCCTCGCAGAAGGTCCGCCAGCTGATCGACCGCGACAAGGTCGTGGCCATCCTCGGTGAGGTCGCGTCCAGCCGCTCGCTCGCGGGCGGGCTCATCGCGAACACGAGCCACGTGCCGATGGTGACGCCGTCGTCCACCGCGGTCGAGGTCACGCAGGGCCGCGAGTGGGTGTTCCGCACCTGCTTCACCGACGACCAGCAGGGCCAGGTCGCCGCGCGGTTCGTGCGCAACGAGCTGAAGAAGAACAAGGTCGGCGTGTTCTACGCCGCGCAGGACACGTACTCGTCGGGCCTCGCGAGGAGCTTCCGCGACGAGTTCAAGAAGCTCGGCGGCGAGATCGTGATCGACAAGGGCTACCAGAAGGGCGAGACCAACTACACGACCTACCTGAACGAGCTGAAGGCGGCGAACCCCGAGATCATCTTCGTCCCGAACTACTACAACGAGATGGTCCAGATCGCGCGGCAGGCCAAGCAGGTCGGCATCCCAGGCTCCACGTTCGTCGGCGGTGACGGCTGGGACTCCGCGAACCTCATCGAGGGCGCGGGCGCCGAGCTCGAGGGCGCGTACTTCACGAACCACTACGCGCCGGACGTGCCGTGGCCGAACTCGAAGAAGTTCCTCTCGGCGTTCCAGACGAAATACAAGCACGAGCCCTCGAGCCTCAGCGCCCAGGGCTACGACGCGACCAAGCTCCTGTTCGACGCGGTGGGGCGCGCGAGCGAGGTCACGCCGGAGGCGATCCGCAAGGCGCTCGCCGAGACGAAGGACTTCCAGGGCGCGACCGGCACGATGACGATGGACAAGGATCGCAACGCGAACAAGCCGATCGTCGTCGTGAAGATCACGGGCAAGAAGTTCACGTACGCCACGCAGGTCATGGCGCAGTAGGCGCGAGACTCACGCGATGAAGATCATCGAAGCTCTCGTCACGGGTCTCACGCAGGGCGCGATGATCGCGCTCGTGGCTCTCGGCTACACGATGGTCTACGGCGTCCTGAAGCTCATCAACTTCGCGCACAGCGAAGTGTTCATGATGTCCGCGTATTTCGGGCTGTTCCTGATCGCGGCGCTGGGCGGCACGGCGAATCCGATGGTCGCCGGGATCGCGGGGACGCTGCTGGCGATGGTCGGCGCATCGCTGCTGGGCATCGCGGTGGAGCGCGTTGCGTATCGGCCGCTCCGTGGGCGTGGGCGGGGCGCGCTGTTGCGGATCACGCCGCTCGTGACCGCGCTCGGCATGTCGGTGCTCCTGCAGAACCTGGCGCAGCTGCTCTTCACCGCGAAGTTCCGGCCGTATCCGCAGCTGATGACGGGGACGACGACGCTCCCGGTGATCGGGACGTTGAGCACGTCGCGCGTGGTGATCCTGGTGGTGACGATCTTCGTGATGATCGCGCTGGAGCTGATCGTGAAGCGCACGTGGTTCGGCAAGGCGATGCGCGCGCTCAGCGCGAACGAGGAGGCGGCTCGCCTCATGGGCATCCGCACGTCGCGCGTGATCTCGATGACGTTCGCGCTCGGGTCGTCGCTGGCGGCGCTCGGCGCGGTGCTGTTCTGTCTCGACCAGTCGCAGGTGTATCCGACGATGGGCGTCGTGATCGGGACGCGCGCGTTCGTCGCGGCGGTGCTCGGCGGGATCGGCAGCATCACGGGCGCGATGCTGGGCGGGCTGCTCATCGGCGTGATCGGCGAGATGGTGAAGCTGACGGACTACTCGGGCGGCGCGGACGTGCTCGTGTTCCTCGTGCTGATCGTGGTGCTGCTGGTGCGTCCGGCGGGCCTCCTGGGCTCGACCCGCGCCGAAAAGGTGTGAGCGTTCTGCGGCGCCGCCGCTAGCCCGACGCGGCGTTCTTCTGTTCGTCCTCGAGGCGCATGACCTCGAGGACGAGCGCGCCGACCGAGCCACGCGGCGGCGGCAGCGAGCCCGCGTCGCGCGGGCGGAATGCGAACCGGCCCGTGCGCCACCCGAGGACCTCGCGCAGCACCTCGATCGCGGCCACCGGGGCGCCGCCGAGCTCCGTCCCCGCGAACGCCCCTCCGGACAGCACCAGAAGCGCACGCTTGTTCGAGCCCGAGACGACCTCGAGGCTGCCCGTCCGCCGCTCCATCTCGAGCATCATCAGGACGCTCGCGAGCGGGAAGTTCGAGAGGTCGCCGCGGAACGCCGCCGCCAGCGACGGTGCCGCCTGCTCCTCGCCCCCCTCGTGATGAAACCGCCGCGCCATCGCCACGAGCGCCTCGACCTGCGCGACGATCTCGTCGTTCGTCACCGGCCGCTCGAGCAACACGTCCGCGCCGACCTGCAGTCCCTGGATGCGCGCATCCTTGTCGTCCGCTTCACCGACGAGGACGAGCGGCGTCTTCGACACCGGCCCCACCTCCGTCCGCAGCCGCCTCGCCACCCAGAACCCGTCGATGTCCGGGAGCACGACGCTGCACACCACGGCGTCGGGAAGCGAGTCGCACGCCCGCTGGAATCCGGCACGCGCCTCGTCCCGGAAGTCGGCCATGAAGCCCTTCTCCTGGAGCACACGCACGAGCAGCGGACCGAGCCACTCGTCGCCATCGATCACGAGTATTCGGCCCCGGATCACGTTCCCGAAACGCTACCACGCACCATCGAGGACCGCGAAATACCGGGGGTTTTCGCCGCGGCCGCGTTGCAGCTCACCACTCACCAGACCCGGACGAAGCTCCTCGGCGCGCGCTTCTTCCGCCGGCACTGGGTCGCCGCGTCCATGTAGCAAACGCTCAGCGCGCGCCGCGGTCGCCCCAAGCTCGTCCTTCCGGAGCGATGCCAGAGGTGGTTGTGAATGAGGATGACCTCGCCCGCCTCCACCGGGATCTTCAGCGCCCGGCTCTCCGCATCCGCCCGCTCGACGTGATCCTTCGGGACGACCCCACCGAGCTGCGTCGCCAGACCGGCGATGTGCGTCCCGTCGACCACCTCGAGGCACCCTCCGTCGAGCGGCGCGTCGTCGAGGGCCGTCCAGATCTGCAGGACCGGATCGCGGTCGAGGCCCCAGAAATTCCCGCCGTCCTGATGCCACGGAAGGTCCGTGCCTCCTCCGGCATGCTTGTTCATCAGGAACGCGCGATACAGCGCGATGCCCGCCGCGCCCTCGTACACGCGCGCCGCCACGCGCTGAAACCGCTCGTTCGAGAGCCACGCCCAGAAGAGCGGGTCCTTCTCGAGCTTCTCGACCTTGCGATACTCGAGGGAGGGCCCCGTCCAGCCCTGCCCGTACGCGAGGTCCTCGTAGCGCCCCGTGTCCGTGTCGTGCTGGAAGAACAGCCCCTCGTACTTCACCTCGCCGAGCATGATCGCGTCCGCACGCGCGCGCAGCGGAACGAGCGTCGCTTCGTCGGCGAGCCGCCCCAGCCGCGCCCAGCCATGCGTCCGGTAGTGCGCGATCGCCAGGTCGAGCTCTGTGTCGCAGTCGCTCATCGCACGTAATACGTATCGGTGCCGAGCCACATCCGATACAGGGCGTCGACCAGGCCGCGCACCTCGGGCGACAGCCCTCGCGCGCACGCCGCCACGCCCTCCTCGAGCTGCTTCACCGAAGCCGGCCCGAGCAGGATGCTGTCGACCCCGGGCGCCCCCGCGAGCCACGCGTACGAGAGATCGAGCAGGCTCATCTTCTCGGCGCGCGCGAGCTCGCTCAGCGCCTCCACGCGATCGAACATCACGTCGTTGAAGTACCGCCCTTGATAGAGGCGATTCTTGTCGAAGCGCGACCCTCGCTGCGTCGAGCCGTCGCGCGAGTGCTTCCCGGTGAGGAGGCCACCGGCGAGCGGGTTGTAGACCGTCGTGTGCAGCTCGTAGCGGCGCGCGAACGCGAAGTACTCGACGTCGAGCTGGCGGAGCAGCACGTTGTAGAGCTGCTGAGCGATCACCGGCCGCGCCATCTTCCGCGCGTCCGCCTTCTGGATCATCTCGAGCACCTGCCAGGCGGCGTAGTTCGACACGCCCCACGCGAGGATCTTCTTCTCCTCCAGGAGCTCGGCCACGGCGTCGAGCGTCTCGTCGATCGGCGTGTCGTGGTCGGGCACGTGCAGGTAGTAGATGTCGACGTGGTCAGTGCCGAGCCGGGAGAGGCTAGCGTCGATGGCCTCACGGATGCGGGCTCGGCTCAGGCCCTCGAGCTTGCCGGCGACGCGACCGAAGCCGCACTTGGTCGCGATCGTCACCTTGTCGCGAGCCCCACCGCTCTGCCGGAGCGCGTCGCCCACGATCGTCTCGGAGATGCCCTCGCCGTACGCGTTGGCGGTGTCGATGTGCTCGACCCCCAGCTCGAGCGCCCGGGCGACCACGGCCTTGGATTCGGCCTCGCTCGTCCGCTTGCCGAAGTTCATCGCCCCCAGGAACGGCCTCGCCATCTCGCCGGGGACGCGCCGCTTCAGGATCTTGTCGAGTTGCTCGGAGCTCACGGGAAACAAGCTAGGTCGTGTGCGGCGCACACGACACATCCTTTCGAAGGTCGGATAGTGTCTCTGCCGTCAGGGCTCCATCGGGGAGAAGCGTAACTCAGCCAAGAGTTACGCTTTCGATGCCGCACGCCGTTTGGTAGAGATATGGCGCGGTTCGGCCTATAGCCATTGCCGTACCTGGAGCCTTTGGAGATGAACGAGAAGCTCGCGATCCTCGTCGGTGGCGGCCCCGCCCCCGGCATCAACAGCGTCATCGGCGCCGCGACCATCCGTGCGTGCCTCTCGGGCGTGCAGGTCGTCGGCATCCAGGACGGCTTCAAGTGGCTCATCGAGGGCGACACGTCGCGCATCACCCCGCTGACCATCGCGGACACGGGCCGCATCCACTTCCGCGGCGGGTCCACCCTGGGCATCTCGCGCGCGAACCCGACGAGGAGCCCCGAGCTGCTCGCCAAGTGCCTCGACACGCTCGATCGCCTCGGCGTCGGCATGCTCGTCACCATCGGCGGCGACGACACGTGCTTCAGCTCGAGCCAGCTCGCCAAGGCGTCGAACGGCAACCTCCGCGTCGTCCACGTCCCGAAGACGATCGACAACGACCTCGACCTCCCGCAGGACGTCTACACGTTCGGCTTCCAGACGGCCCGCCACATCGGCGTCGAGATCGTCAAGAACCTCATGGTCGACGCGAAGACGACCTCGCGCTGGTACTTCGTCGTCGCGATGGGCAGGAAGGCCGGCCACCTCGCGCTCGGCATCGGCAAGGCCGCCGGCGCCACGCTCTCGCTCGTGTCCGAGGAGTTCGAGAATCCCGTCCCGCTCTCGAAGGTCGTCGACACCCTCGCCGGCGCCATCATCAAGCGCCTCTCGCACGGTCGCACCGACGGCGTCGCGGTCCTCGCCGAGGGCCTCGTCGAGCACATCCGCCCGAGCGACATCGAAGGCCTCGAGGGCGTCGAGCGCGACGCGCACGGCCACATCCGCATCGCCGAGGTCGACTTCGGCAACATGGTGAAGGCTGCCGTGAAGAAGCAGCTCGCCGAGATGCGCGTCTCCGCGACGATCGTCTCGAAGAACATCGGCTACGAGCTGCGCTGCGCCGACCCGATCCCGTTCGACATGGAGTACACGCGCGACCTCGGCTACTGCGCCGCGCGCCACGTCATCGAAGGCGGCACCGAGGCGCTCATCAGCATCCAGCGCGGCCGCTTCGTGCCGGTGCCCTTCGCGGGCATCATGGATCCGGTCACCGGTCGCATGCGCGTTCGCATGGTCGACGTCACCTCCGACCGCTACAAGATCGCCCGCAGCTACATGCTCCGCCTCAAGCCCGAGGACCTCGAGGACCGCGTCGAGCTCGCGCACATGGCCGCGGCCGCGAACATGACGCCCGCCGAGTTCAAGCACCGCTTCGGCTACCTCGTCGCGAACGAGGCGCGCCAGAGCATCGTGCCGATGAAGGCCGCCAAGCCCGTCTGAGCGACCCGCTACTTCTTGAAAAGCTTGCCGAACAGGCGCTCGGGCGGGGGTGAGGTCCGCGGCCTTCTTCGGACGACGAAGGTACTTCGTCATCCGGTCGCGTGCACGTGCGGGTTCGCTCCCGGACAAGACTTTCGCGGACCTCGTGGACTACTGGAGCGAGTGCCGTGTCCCGCAGAAGCCTTCTGTCAGCGCATCTTCCAGAACCGAGCGATGAGCTCGGATCGGCTGTGCGCCCCGCTCTTCTTGAGGATGCACGTCACGTGCACCTCGACGGTCCGCAGCGCGCAGCCGCGGGTCGTGGCGATCGTCTTGTTGGCTTGTCCGTGGACGAGCCGTCCCAGTACCTCGGCCTGATACCGGGTGAGCCCCCAGAGCGCGGTGACGCGTGCGATCCGAGCCTCCAGCGCGACCACCGGATCGCTCCGGAGCACGAGGGTCCGCGTCTCGCCATTGGCCCCCGGCGGAAGCGGATGGACCGTCAGGTGGGCGGCGCCGACCTGGCGCTCGAGACAGGACCGCACGTCCAGAACCCCGGCCTCGAGCTCGCTGCGACCCCACGCGTTGGTCACCATCACGCGACCGGTGCCGTCGAGGATGAACGCTGAGTTGGGAAGGGCCTCGAGGATGGCCAGGAAGGTGGCCGCGGCTACGCGGGCGTCCTCGGCGAGCGGTTCGCCTCGCGCGAGCGCGTCGCGCAGGGAACGCGCCGAGGCGGGCGGCTCGGACAATTCATGACTGGCTTTCGTCGCGTACATCCACATCTCCGTCGCTCGCGGTGCGGCAGAGCTCTATGCAACGCGCGCGCCGCTCGAGCGCGGGCGTCGGCCCTGCCTTCAAGCCAGCGGAAGGGCCGCATAAGCGGTTTCCACGGTCCCGTCGCAGGCGGTCGCGGCGTTCCCATGGGACGCGCTCGCGTCTCGTCGGAACGCGGTGAAGGCCCGACCATGCGGCGCGGGGGGGAAACCCCTCGCGAAATCCGCGTACGCCTCGAGGACAAAGCCGGCGTGTCCTCGGACACAGGCCCGGCACGCTGTGTGCGAGCTACAGGGGGGGCTCTTCGGCGTCCGTCCCGAGGAGACGCGAGAGCCGCCAGTGAGTCGTGCCGGACACCGCGCGGCACAGCGCCTCCGCGCGCTCGATCTCTCGGCGTAGGACCTTGTGGTGGTTGCGGCTCTTCACCAGCGCGTCCTTCCCCAAGAGTTGGAAGACGCGATCGCGATCGCTGTCGTCCTCGAGCGCAGCCGCCAGGACGAAGCCCTTGAAGCCCTCGGCGAGATCGAGATCGAGCGCGCCGCCCTCGGTGCGTCGCCGCTTCGCCTCGGCCAGGAAGGCGGACGCCGCCGCGTGCATCGAGGCGATCACGCGAGCGTCTTGGTTGTGCGATTCGTACGCGAGGGCTCGCGCGAGGTGCTCTTCGCCGATCGTGATCAGACGTTGTGGCTCCCCGTCGAGCTCGGTGACGGCGAGCGCGTACGCGCGCCGGATGATGTTGTCGAGCTGGCGAAGGTTGCCGGGCCAGGGCTCACCGGCAAGGAGCGTGACGCCCGCGGGAGCGAGCTCCGCGCGGCCATCCGGGACGCTCTCCTCGTGACGGCGTTGCGCCATGAACACCGCCCACGGGGCGATCTCGTCCACGCGTCCGGCGAGCGATGGGATCTGAACCGGCAGCACGTTGATCCGGTAGTAGAGATCCTCGCGGAGCCGCTTCTCGCGAACCGCCTCGACGAGGTTCGCGTTCGTACCGACGATGAACCGCACGTCGGCGGCGCGCTCGCCGCCCTGATCGCCGAGCGGCCTGTAGCTGCGCTCCTCGAGCACGTGGAGCAGTGCGGCCTGCGCGCGCAGCGACAGCTTGTCGATCTCGTCGATGAAGAGTGTTCCGCCCTCAGCGCGGCCGAGCGCCCCGGGGTTGTCCCGCGTCGCGCCCGTGAAGGCGCCCTTGCGCCAGCCGAAGAGCTCGCCCATCTGGAGCTCTTCCGGCACGGCGGTCAGGTCGAGCACCTCGAAGGGCGCGCCGCTCCGTGTGCTCGTCTGATGACACCACCGCGCGAGGCGTGACTTGCCGCAACCGGTCGGGCCGCCGAGCAGGAGCGTCTCGCGTTGCTCCCGGAAGACGCGAAGGATGCGGACCATGCCGGCCATCGATTCACCGACCACCGGCAGGAGCGGGTCGGTCGCCGCCGGCTCGCAAGGGCGGAGGGGAAGCTCGGTGACGAACGGCGCCGCGAGCGCCGCGAGCAGCTCGAGATGGCGCGCGCACGCGGACCACACGAAGCCCTGAGCGACCGCGGAAGGGCAGTGCGCCTCGATCGACACCAGCCCGTCGACCGAGCCTCGCAACCCGAGCAGCGGCAGGACGTAGACGTGGGTGGCGCCGCGGCGCAGGAGACGCAGGCGACTCTCGTGGGTCGTCGCGCCGGACCCGAGCAGTCCCGGGTCGGTCATCGGCTCGGGCCCGCCCGAACCCTCCGTCTGGATGAGGGCGAGATTCACGTCGATCGACGCCGGCCGTCGGTTCTCGACGATCCATCGCCACGCCGTGGCCGAAGGGAGGAACGCCTCCTTGAGCCCCGTCATCGTGACCTCGGTATCCTCCGGCGCCATGACGGCAAGGCGCCGGTAGCCGTCCGCCGGGCGATGATGGACCATCGCGCGCAGGAGCTGCCCTTCCTCGCGATAGTCGCTCTCGGCGAGCCTCGCCTTCACCGCGTCGAGGGCCGCGCGCAAGAGGAGCGTCGCCGCGTCCTCGAAGTAAGCTTGCTCGCGGAGCGCGGCGAGCATCGCGTTCAGTGCTTCGTGCATGTTGCTACGCCCTGGTGGGCTCCTCAGGGTTCTCGCTCGAGCCTGGCCTCACCGATGGTGATCCTGACGGAGGCAACCGGAGTCAGGAGCGGGCCGCCGAGCCCGAGGAGCTCCGCGATGGGATGGCTCGCGTGGTTCACGAGCTCGATCGTATGTCCCTTTGCCAGCATCCGCAGGTCGACGTTCTCCAGGTGCATCACGCCGCGGGTGACCTCCTGGAACGCCGCGCGGGTCGGATCGACGCCGTCGCGCAGCTGGCGCACCGAGAAGAACGGGATCTGGCGCGCTCCGAAGACGGACTCCAGCAACCCGCGGATGACGTCGCTCGGGTTGCCCGGATGAAAGATCTCGAACAGGGCCTTGGTCGCGGCATCGGTCACGGTATCGAACGTGGACGCGGGCTGCGACAGCGTCCGCCTGGGCCGCGCCCGACGGACGTGGATGAGGGGAAGCGACGTGATCGGGCTCGCGGCGTCGAGCTCATCGATCGCCATCGTCGCGACGGTGGTGTCGTCGATCGTCATCGGTCCGCCGCTCGGCGTGAACGTCGCGAGGTGCTTGGCCATCCCGAGCGTCTCGCGCCCGGCAATCAACGACAGCGGATGGTCGACGAAGACGAACGGCGCAAAGAACCCGACCTCGAACGGCACCGCGCCGGGGGCACCCCAGCCGCGCCAGCGGGCAACCGGCACGAGGAACGATGCGCTTGTCTCCTCGCCTGTGCCGTACTCGGCGCCCGCCCCACCCGAGGTGTTGGAGGCGATGTGTCCGGTCTGGAAGATGACCCACTTTCCGACCACGGTAGAGCGATGCTGGGGATCGGCGGCGTTGAGGTGGCGGTCGACGATGTCCTGGAGCTTGTCCGCGTCGGCCTCGAGCACGAACTGACAGAACGTGACGTTCTTCTGGCGGTACGGCGGTGGGTAGACAGGCATGCCCGGGTAGTCGATGAAGGACCTCGCGGCGGGCTCGATCGCGGCGCTGGCGAACAGCGCTTTCGTGCCGGCCGACAGCGTGCTCGAGGCGCGCGCCGCCACGAGCGGCAACGCCCGCCGCGCTGCCTTCCCGGCCTGCATGCCGGACATCGTCGCGCCCTCGGCGCAACCCAGGTTCAGCCGCGACCTCGTCCAGTCGCCCGCCAGGAACAAGTTGCTGAACCCGGAGTCGTCCGGCGCCAGGCGCCGCTTGGCGCTGCCGGCCACCGAGAGCGTGTAGCGCTGGTCGGCGTTGATGTTGGCGCGATGGAACTCGCTGACGAAGTCGTGCGGGTCGTACGGCTTGTTCCCGAGGAAGGGGAGGATGCCGTCCTGCCACCTGGAGAGCCATTCGTGCGCCTGCCCTGCGACGAGCACGTCCTGCTCGTTCTGGTACTCGGGGCGGTGGGCTGCTGGTCCCGGCTCGTTCGGATCGTCGGCCATGGCGGTGGAGAAGTAGACGACGCTGCCCGGCGCTTGGCCCGGCCAGCTCTCGTGCCTCAGCGTCTGGCTCATCTCGGCGAGCGAGTTGAAGTCGTCACGGTAGACGTCCGTCATCAAGCAGTGCCTGTCGAGCCAGTCGCGCTGCCCGTCGCTCGGCTTCAACCAGAGCTGGAACGACTTGGTGCGGATCGTCTTGATGCCCTCGACCATCTTCTTCCAGGCCGGCTTGACCGAGATGAGCTCGCCGCAGATCGCGGGCAGCGCGGCGATCGGGATGGCCAGCACGACGAGATCGAACCCGTCGGGAGCACCGCGCTCCAGCGTGCGCATCTCGACCGGCGCAGCGCCGCTCCAGTCCGATTCCAGATCGACGTTCGCGTAGCGCTGGCCGTTCTCCAGCTTCTCAAGGCGAGGTCTTGCCGGCCAGGAGTCCAAGCCCTTGACCTCGATGAGCGGATCGTAGTGCCCGCCCTTTGGAATCGCCTGACGCGCGATCTCGATGCGCTGGATGACTTTGCCTTTGTCCGCACCGTCACGGGCGAGCGACAGCTTCTTGACGTCGTGGAAGAACTCGAACTTCACGCCGCGCTTCGCGAGCGCCTGATAGAGCGGCGCGATCACGACGTCGCCCATGCTCCCCTGCATCTTCCACATGAACGCGCCCTTGTAGGTGAACCCCATCAAGAGGACGGTTCGGAGCGAGACTCCGGCCGCGAGGTTACCGTGCGTGAAGTCACCGCCCGGGTAGCAGAACGAAGCGTTGTAGAGGGCGGTCACGATCTGCGAATCGAGCAGCGCTTGGGGCGCGCCGTGGTCCTTCAGCCAAGCGCGCAGATCCCTGCCGTCGAACACGTCCGTGTCGAAGTCCTCGAGCCTGTCGGGGATGCCGGAGGCAAGAATGCCGCGCAGCACGTACCACCCGAACTGCGCCGCCTGGGCGATGATGCGAACTTCGTAGACGACGTCGGGGTCGACCAGGTCCAGGCCCTTGTCGTCCGCCAACGGCCCGGCTCCGACCCTCACGTCGTTCATGGCCCCGAGGGCTTCGATATCCACACTCGTGAGCTGGGCGAGCAGCTCGTGCGCGTCGCTCAGCGAGTCGGGCAACCCGTTGGCCTTGGCGTGGTCGAGACCGAGGAGCCACCCCAGCACGTTCCTCAAGCCGCTCGCCAGCCACGTGAGCTTCCGCGCGAGATCACCGCCGACCGCGCGATCGAGGGCTGCGGTGAGCGTCTTGTTCTTCAGCACCGCGTCGCGGAGCTGGCCGGCGTAGCTCGCCAGAAGTTGACGAACGCTCATCTCGGTCCGCGGCGGACCTTCGCCGGGGCGGTCGTCGGTCTCCAGGAACCTCAGATCGTAGCGGCACCAGCGCCCGTTGACCTGATCGAGGAACAGCACCGACTCCAGCTTCTTGAACGCGTCGTCGACCGACCTGATGGGCCCGGTCCGCCGACCGAGCTCGCCGTAGCAGGTGCGCAACATGGAAAAGGCGTTGTCGTAGAAGCCCCAGAAGCAGTGCAGGCCGTGCTCCTCGATGCGGTCGCTCACGCCGCGGCCGCTCGCTCCCTTGCCGCCGAGGCGCCAGCCCTTCTGGTAGACGGTGACCTCGTAGCGGTCCTGCCAGCCAGGCTCATTGGTCAGCTCGTACGCGGCGGAGAGGCCACCGAGGCCGCCTCCGAGGATGGCGATCCGCTTTCGTGGGAGGTTGGCCGCGGTGCTTGCGTTGGTCATGTGCGTGCCGGCTCGGGTCAGGAGGTGGACGGAGGAGGTGACGCTGGCCGAGGGATCGACGCCCCCATGCGGTCGAGGAGCAGCCGAGCCCGCTCGAGCTTCGCGTGCCGATCGCTGAGGCCCGGCAGCTCGGCGAGCGCCGTCAGCGCAAGCGCCTCTTCGTAGGGCAGCTCTCGCGTCGCGGCGGCTCGTGCCGCCTGTTCCCAGAGCGAGCGCGCACGCTCCGGCCGCCCGCTCAGCATCTCGAACGTGCCGGCGTGGACGAGCCGTGCGGCCTCCGCAATCGGGAAGATGCCTGCGATCTTCGCGAGCGCGCGGTTCATCTCTGCCGCGGCCTTGCGCAGCTCGCTGGCCTCTTCGGAGCGGCCGGCGGCGCTCGCCGCCCTCCAGCACGCGAGCAGCGCCTGCGGGCTCACGGCGTACGTCGAGCACGTCATGAAGGAGCGCGACGACGAGGCCGCGAGCTGCGCGGCCGTCGCGGTGGCGGCTTCGCGCGCCGCCCCGAGGTCCCCACGGGCGAGCTCGAGCTCGATGGTCACGCCGTCGCGGACCCGCTTCGTGATCGTGTCGACGAGCAGCGTGTCGACACGATTCATCAGCTCGTCGACCTGACCCAGCCGGCCGGTGCGCACGAGCACCTTGATGCGGTTGGTGAGACCCCAGCTCGTGATCTGTGCGTCGAGCCGCTCCTCGCCGGAGCGCTCGAGCATGCGATAGAGCTCCTGGCTGCGCTGGATCTCGCCCTTGAAGAACGTCGCGTAGGCCAGGATGCTGACCGACTCCTCCCAGAGCCGGACGTCGCCGACCTGCTCGTAGATCGTCATCGACTGCTCGAGGTGCTCGCGGCACTCCTGCCACTGCCCGAGGCCCGCTTCGTAGTAGCCCTGATGCGCGAGGACGAGCGCGTGGATGGCCGGATCGCCGAGCTCGGCGCTCAGCGAATGGGCGAGCGTGAAGTAGAACCTGGCCCACCGGTGGACAGGCAGGATGCCCATGACCGCGCCCATCACCGCGGCGAGACGCGCGCGATGGGCGAGCAGCTGTCCGCGCTCGGCGAGGTTCAGCGCGCACAGCGTCACGTGAAGCACCAGCTCTTCGTCGTTGAGGTGGACGGCCACCCGTGAGAGCTGCGTGTAGACGCGGATCGTCTCCTCGAAGAGGGCCACCTCTGCGGGCTCCGTGACGGGCCGAGCCCGGCGGCGGGCGCGAAGCACGAGCTGGACACAGGCCTCGCCGGTCAGGCGGCCGAGCAGACGAGGACGCGACGTGGGAAGCGGTCGCCCGAGCGTCGCGAGCGCGTTGCCGAGCATCTCGCGCGCCTCGACGAGCTGCCCGCTGCGGAAGAGCGCCTCTCCGAGCTGCCGCTCCAGGGTTCCTCTCGCGAGGCCACGATCGGCGGGACCCGCGAGCGCGAGCGCGCGCCGGAGGTACGGGATCGCGTCGTGGTACGCGCCGCTGCTCAGGAACTGATCGCCCGCCAGCGCCGCGAACTTTCGCTCGCGGGCGGAGTCGCGCGCGCCGGCATAGTGGTGCGCCAGCGTCGCCGCGTTGGCGTGCGTTCGTCCCGCGATCGCGTCAGCCAGCTTCGCGTGGATCTCTCGGCGCTGCTCCTCGGGGAGCGCGTCGAGCACGGCGTCGCGGAGCTTGTCGTGCGCGAACCACCAGCGGCCCTGGACGGACGAGAGAACGCCCACCGCGACACTGCGGCTCGCGCACGCCTCGACATCGAGCGCGGGGTGGAGCGTCGCGAGGAGATCGACGTCGAGCTCACGACCGGCGACCGCAGCCGTCTGGAGGAACGCGCGATCGTGCTCCGAGAGGCGCTCCACGCGGCCAGGAACCAGACCCTCGATGCGGCCGGTGAAGCGCGGGTCCGAGAGCGGGAGCGACTCGACGCGGTCGAGACCGCCCGCGGCCTCGGCGAGCGAGCGCATCAGCTCCAGCACGAGGAAGACATTGCCGTGGCTCTGGCGCGAGACGAGCTCGGCGAGCGCCTGGCTCGATGCGTCGCCGTCGCGTTCGCCGGTCATCGAAGCGCAAAGACGCGCGACGGCGCTTTCGGGGAGACCCGCGAGCTCGAGGCAATCGGCGCCGGCGAGCTCGCCGGGCAGGTTGGGCCGCTCGTCGCTCCGGTAGCTCGCGACGACGAGGATCCGCAGCTCGGAGGACAGCGCCTGCACGCGCGAGAACACCTTGAGGCTCTCGTCGCCCGCCCACTGGAGATCCTCGAGCACGACCAGCAAGGGGGGCCTGCAGCGGCGGAGCAGCGCTTCGATCACGCGCGTGAACCGCAGGTGCGCCGCCTCCGAATCGAGCTCCGGCGCGTCGGCTACCTCGCGCGCGAGCAGCTCCTCGATGTCCGGCACGATGGCCTTGAGGACGGACGCCTCGAGGTCACGCGGGTCGGCGAGCAACACCAAGAGGCGCAGCACTCCGCGCCACGGTTCGTAGGGCCGGGCGCCCTCGCGCAACGCCTGACCGCGGAGGACGCGGACGCCACGCACCATCGCTTCGGTCGCGAGCTCCTCGAGCAACCGCGTCTTGCCGGCGCCGCTCTCCCCGCCGACCAGCACCGCCTTGCGGTCTTCTCTCACGCTCTCTGGCAGCGCGAGGCAGAGCTGCTCGAGCTCGGCGTCTCGCCCGACCAGCTCTGCGCCATGCAAGAAGCTCTCGCGCGTCGAGTGAGTTTCGCTCGCGAGGGGATTGCGGAGCGCCTGCTCGAGCGCGGACACCACCTCGAGCGCGTCGCCGAAGCGAACGCCCGGATCGCGCGCGAGCAGCCGTGCCAGCACCGGCGCGATCGCGGGCTCGATCCCGGGGACCGTGAAATCCGGAGACGAGTTGAACACCGACTGAAGGAGCTTGGCCGGCGAGGTCAGGTCGAAAGGGTGCCGGCCGGCGAAGATCTCGTAGGCGATGATCCCTACCGCGTAGAGATCGCCTCGCTCCTGCGAGGCGCCGCCGCGGAGGACCTCGGGTGCGGCGTAGGCGAGCGTTCCGCACGAGCCGCGCTCGGCGTCGCGCGCCTTGGTCGCCAGGCCGAAGTCGATCAGCTTCACGACGCCGCCGACGCAGAGCGCATTCTCCGGCTTCACGTCACGGTGCACGAGCCCGCGCCGGTGGAGGTACGCGAGCGCGTGGAGCAGCTGCACCAAGAGATCGAGCTTCGCGGTGAACGTCTGCCCGATCGCCGCGTCGCGCAGCGTTCGCGCGTCCTCCTGGAGATCCATCGTGAAGAACGGTCGCCCATCGTCGTCGACGCCGTAGTCGAGGCTCGCGACGACGTTGGGATGGCGCAGCCCCGCGATCAGACGGAACTCCCGCTCCACGAGCTCCGTCGCGCCCGGCGACCGCTGCGAGAGCGTGACGTCGTTCGCATCGGCCTCGCTCGGTGGCTCGCCGGAGATCGTCTTCAGTGCGACGCGCCGACGGCTGAGGCGGTCGACCGCGCGATACACCGTGCCCGTCGCGCCACGCCCGACGACTTCGAGGCGCTGGTAGCGGTCCGCGAGGAGCGGAGCCGAAGTCGTTACCGTCATCGAGGCCGGATTTGCCTCAGGTCGAGGTGACGTCGACCATGAAGGCGCGGCATGGGTGCCAGACTAACTGCCGCGCATGAAGCCCGTCCAGCCGCGGCCTCGTCGACCTCGACCGGTACTGAAAGGTCGAGGACGTCGAGGTCGTCGGCTTCGATGGTGGCTACCAGCTCCAGATCGAGAGCTTCGAGCGCGCGTAGCCCGACGAGCGTCGACGGCGTCGTCGCGTCCGGCTGCGTTCTCTGACGTTGGTTACTCGGCGCCCCTCGCGCACCGGACCCCAGTATTGGCGTAGCGAAGCGTGGGAGCGCCGCGCGAGCGCGACGAGGAGCGCAGGGTCGACGCGCCACTGGCGCGGCCGCCGCCGCGGATCACCCGATCGGGAGCGTCTGCGAGCTGGGCACAGTCGACACATGGAGAGGAGTAGACGGCCGCGTACCTGTCCAACAGCCACTCGTCGACGCCACCCGCCAAGTCCGCCTGCCCCCACCTCCCGTCTCCCGGCGGAGACTTCGTGCCGACGGGCAGGAAATCGAAGCAGGTGCCCGCGTCGGCACAGACCAACGCCTTGCTATCGTCGATGCCCGTGCCCCAAGGATACTCGCGCTGCAAGGCTCCGCCCGCCGCCGCGTAGTTCCACTCCGCCTCTGTCGGCAGCCTCCCGCCGTCCCACGCGCAGAACGCCGACGCCTCGAACCATGTCACGCAGTTGATCGGCAGCGTCTCGTTCGCGCTCGGCGTGTCTGTCCACGTGCCTCTGGTGCAATTCAGCCCCTCCTCGAGGACGGACGTCGATGTCGCAAGGCTCGCGTTGTAGCTCGCGTCCCATCCGCTCGAGGGGATCTTCGGGTGCGCCCCCTCTCCCACCGCCGGTGGGCGCGCCTGGTTGCCCTGCCCCGCCTTCACGAACGCTCGAAAACGGCCCACCGTCACTTCGTAGACGTCCAGCCAGAAGTCGCTCACGCTCGCCGGTGCCGAGACCTCGTTGCTTCGATTGAATGTTCCCCCGATGATGACCGTCGAGGCGCAGCAGCTCTGGCCGCCGTTGCCACCGCAGCTCACAGCCAGACCTACGCAGCTCGGGGCCGCTGCTCCCGCCTCGGCGGGTCCCGCCTCGGTGGGGCCCGCCTCGGCACCGTCCGCCGCCGTGCCCGCGTCCAATCCCCCCTCTGGCTCATTCGTCTCGGCGGAGAAAGCGCTGCATGCGACGGGGACCAGGCCGGCTACGACGCCGACGATCGAGAGCGACAGCAGCCGGCCGCGGATGATGAACACACTCGGATTCTATCACCCACGCGCCCCAATGCATCGAGTGCGGCAGGGGGGGCGAGGCGGGGCGCCCTGACATCTGCGGCGCAGCCACCAAGCGTGGACGTCCGATACGCGTGCTAGCGTTCGCCGCGCGAATGAACCGCGAGAAGAAGGAAATGCCGCCGCGCCTCCGGGGCGCCGTCATCCTCGGGGGCAGCGCCACGATGGTGGCGCTGAACCTGATCCTCTCGGCGCGCTTCCACGAGTACTACCGGATGCTCTTCCCGCTCGCAGGCTTCTTCACGCCGATGGGCTTGTTCCTGATCATCCAGGGAGCGTCGACGGAGGACATGCGCCGAGGCGTGGTTCCTCGACGCGTCATCCAGGTCATGCTCGCGGCGATGATCGCAGGCGCTGTGCTGGGGCTCTATGCCAATCACGTTCGATTCGGCCGCGCCTTCTGAGATCTCGTTCGCGCGACTCGAGGGCACGCAGGCGCGGCACACTCATCGAGCGACAGTCCTCTTCGGCGTCGCGCCAAGGCGCAGGGACGCGGGATCTACCGCTTGCTCATGGTCCACGTGATGACGTGGTTCGCGAATCACCGACGGAGGCGCATCGTCGTCTCGACGCAGGTGACCAACGTGGCCGTGCAGAAAGTGGGGAGCCGATTGGGCTTCGAGCCGTCGACCTCCTCTTACAGCTTCCACAAGTGGTTTTAGGCCCAAAAACCATGAATCGGAACCGAGGCCCTTGCCCTCAAGTACACTAGAGGCTGCACTGTCTACGACATGCGACCCAGCCTCCCCGCCATCCTTGCTCTCCTGATCGTTGGCGCATGCTCCACGAGCGCGACGGATGCGGAGCCGGACTGCTCCACGCCCGAGGCCTGCGCCACGAGCGACGCCGTCTCGAGCGACCTTCCTCCGTTCTCGGTCGGTGCGGTGCAAGCGACCCGCTACCCGATCGTCCTCCACCACGGGTTCAATGCATCGAGCACGAACTCGTGGAGCTTCTACAAGGTGAAGGAGGCGTTGGAGGCGGATGGTCACACCGTCACGACGACTCAGGTCGAGCCCTTCAACGGCGTACCGGCGCGCGCGAAAACGCTTGCACGCATCGTCGACGACATGCGCATCGCGTTTTGCCAGAAGCAGACCGACGCGACGGCTCGTGACGCCTGCGAGCGTACGACGAAGGTCAACATCATCGCGCATTCGATGGGTGGCCTCGATGCGCGCTACCTCGCAGCGACGCTCGGCTACGCGTCGAAGATCGCCTCGATCACGACGATCTCCACGCCGCATCGCGGTTCCAACATCGCCGATGTCGGCCTCCGCCTCGCGCCCGATGGCGGGGAGATGGGCGCCGTTCTCGATCACCTCGCGACTTGCTTCGGGCAGACGTTCACCGAGTACGACCTTGCCCACAACACCAGCATGCACGCGGCTCTCGAGTCCCTCTCGGAGGCGAATGCTCCCGCGTTCAACAGCGCGAACCCCGATCAGCCGGGGATCTACTACCAGTCGTACGCCGGCGTGAGCCGTGGAATCGGTGGTCCGCGAACCGAGAGCCAGAAGAAGACGGTGCTCGACGCGTGCGGAGGCATCTACTTCGGGAACGTCGCTCGCGCCGACTTCATGGCGTTGCAGCTCGGCGTGAGCTCGCCCGTGGTCGGGCACTTCACGGACGCACCGCAGGACGGCATGGTCGTGGTCACGAACGCGAAGTGGGGAACCTTCCGCGGCTGCTTCGCCGGAGACCACCTCGACGAGGTCGGACAGGTGAAAAATGACAGGCCTGACCGCTACACCAAGTTCGATCACCTGGCCTTCTACCGCGTGATCGCGACCGATCTTGCCAAGCGCCACCTCTAGTCGTCGGGATTTCAGGGATGTCCGTGCGCTCACGTCCAACCTCGAAGGCCGAACGCGGTCGGCGGATGCGCATCGGCGAGCTCTCGAAGCGTACCGGCCTGACCGTCGAGACGCTTCGCTTCTATGAGCGAGCCGGGCTCCTCGGCGCAGTGACCCGCGACGGGTCCGGATACCGCGTCTACGAGGAGCAGGCCTATCGAACGCTCATCGCGGTTCGCTGGGCACAGGAGCTTGGCCTTCGCCTCGAGGACATCGCCAGCGTGCTGGCCGGAGACGACGTCGAACCTCGGCAACGCATCGAGAATTTGCACCGCACCGTGGACGGGCGTCTCGCCATTCTCCATGAAGAGATTGCCCGTCTCGAACGGACGATCGAGAGCTTGAAGGCTCTCCGGGCCATTCCCTTCATGGGCGACTGCATCATGCCTGCAGCGTTCGTCGATCAGCTCGTGCGGGCTCACGAAGGCGCTGAGAGCAAGAAGCCTGCCCTCTCCCGCGGGAGAAGGAAGTCGTAGGTGCTGACGTCTTCGTGACCGTCCACCGGAAGCTCCCCGAGTTCGAGCTGGGCCGCCCCGTTCGCCCCTGGCTCTTTGGCATCACGTTCCGGGTCGTGGTCGGGCACAAGCGGCGGCTCGAGTACCG
>Ga0105047_10000703_pt1 | contig 57923 bp, 57 predicted proteins | sample MAT04_FD_78384 | JGI IMG/M metagenome (GOLD analysis project Ga0105047, IMG submission 78384) | Freshwater microbial communities from Lake Fryxell liftoff mats and glacier meltwater in Antarctica - MAT-04 (megahit assembly) | ecosystem: Environmental > Aquatic > Freshwater > Ice > Liftoff... | reverse complement strand
TGCGTATCATTCTTCTTAAGGCTTGCCACTCGGCGAACATCAAGGCGTAATGAAGCATAGAATTTCAATGCGTTACCACCAGTGGTAGTTTCTTTAGGTCCAAACGGCAAAGAGTTAATGGTCTGACGAATTTGATTTATAAAGATCAATACCGTATTTGACTTATGAACCACCGGAGTCAACTTACGCAACGCTTGAGACATCAAGCGCGCTTGTAACCCCATGTGAGAATCTCCCATTTCCCCTTCAAGTTCTGCTTTGGGCACTAATGCTGCTACAGAGTCGATAACAATAATATCGACCGCACCTGAACGAATAAGCATTTCGGCAATATCCAAAGCTTGTTCGCCATAGTCAGGTTGCGAAATAATGAGGTCTTCAATATTAATGCCTAAACCTGCAGCATATTTTGCATCTAATGCGTGTTCTGCGTCGATAAATGCACAAATACCGCCAGCTTTTTGAGCTTGAGCAATACCATGCAGAGCCAACGTAGATTTGCCGGAAGCTTCCGGACCGTAAATTTCAACTATCCGCCCACGAGGAAAACCGCCAATACCTATTGCAGAGTCAATCATAATTGATCCGCTTGATATTGCTTCGATGTTATTATTGCCCGACTGGCCTAATAACATGACAGCACCATTACCGTATTGCTTGTCTATCTGGGCAAAAGTAACCTCTAAAGCCTTTTTCTTGAAGGCAATATCAGAATCACTTTTAACCATTGATTTCAATTCAGAGTTATCTTTTGATGTTTTATTTTTCATGTTGAATATTTCTTATTAAAGAGCTTTTAGAACAGAATCATTTGTTTTTATTGTAGCATTTCTATATAAAGAAGCAACAAATGCCTCTATATACAACTTAAGGTATTCACGGGTTAAAATAGCATTAATCTGGTCTTTCTTTTGCTCATATTTAGCCGCATCAAAGGGCTCAATAGTATCTAAAACAACCAATTTTCCTGCGCTATCTTTAACCGCAGTTGTAGCAGCCCCTATCTTTTCTAATTGAAATAATTGCGCTACCGGTAATCCTTGCTTTTCAAGCGACTGAACAACCTGTGAATCATCAGCTTTTATCGAGCCCGTTTTCTCAACGGTAGCACCCAACTTCTGGGCAACTTCTGCCAATGACTTACCTTGAGCTAGCTGTCCACGAGCTTCAACCATTACCTTATTTAATGACTTAAGCGCGCGTTCTTGGTAAATGTCTTGAGTTACTTGTTGCTCAATAGTTGTAATATCAGGCAAGTTGCGAGGCTCTATTTTTGTTAAGGTTACCATATAACCTTTTTGGCCGTCTACAAGCCCTACGGTATCATTCAGTTTCAATTTGAACAACTCTTGAGTTACTCGGTCAGTGGCAGAAGCAACTGCTTGAGTAACAGGTTTTGGTTGACCTTTTTTTTGCTGAATAAATTGGCTTAATATCCCAGCGTCATTCTTACTTTTGGTAATTGCTGACTTTGATTCACGGTTGAATTGATTTTGGAACTTTTGAGCAGTTAGCGCAGTTTTAATTTCACTTTCAACATAAGCTAATTCCTTAAATGATTGAGAAGTTTTGCTTACTCGTTGAATAATTTCAAAACCATCAGCAGATTTAAATATTTGTGAAATATCGCCATCTTTTGCCAACAAGAATGCAGTATATTCAAATGATTTGTCTTTTTCATTTTTACCAAATGCAGAAATTAATCCGCCTTTGTTAACTGATGCTTCATCTTGTGAATATTGTTTTACCAATTTTTCAAATGATGCAGGATTTTGCAATGCTTGTTCGAGAACTTTTTTAGCTTGCTCATGCACGGCAACTTCTTGTTCTGGGGAATTGATTTTAAACAATATCCGACGCGCTTGAACTTTAGTTGGAGACAACAGATATTTAGTTGCTTTGTTTTGCTCATAATAATCTTTAACGTCTTTATCTGTTACGGTAACACCATAACTAGCAAGATCAAATGTCCACACTGATCCAGAACGTTTTTCTGGAATATAATAACGCTGAGATTCTTTATTTTGAGCATCAAAGTATTCTTTAATGTCTTGCTTGGTTACTGCTACTTCTTTTTCTTTTGCAATAATTGGTTGTAATGGGAATGTAGCAATAGAAAATGAGCGTCCCAAATAATGAGACTTGAAAAATTCTTCTAATTCAAAATCAGGAACATACCACGCGGTCATTGCCAATTCTAACAATAATTGTCGCGCAATTACCTGCTCTACACGATCTTCAAATTCACCAATAGTTAAACCAATTGCCGGGCTATTAAGGTACGCTTTTAATGAGCGAGAATTAATAGTTCCATCCGGGTTCATTACTTGCATTGGAACTAAATCGCCTAATGCTTGTTGAATAAATTGAGAGTCAGATAATTTCTCTTTTATATATTCAGGTGATACAGAAATACCCAATGTTGAAAATGCTTGATCTTGTAATGCATTTTTAATAACGGTATCTAATGCCTCTACTCGAGGATCAGGCAAATTGCCCATGAACTGTGCATATTGTGCAAAACGAGCTTTAAACGCTCGCACTTGTTCATCAATATAACCTGCTTGACGAGCAAAATCTTTTACTAACACTTTTTGGCCATTAACTTGTGCTATCCAAGAATCCTTGCCACCGGATCGTTTGAATAATTCAAAAGTCCCCAGAACTCCAGAAACTAATATTAATGTAGCCCATAAAGACAATTTGAAAAAAGTATTGTTAAAACTTTTTCGTATCTGAGTAATCATGTATTATACCTTTCTTTGCAACCATCAAACGGTGATAATGCGAACATCATTTAAACGCTCTTGCGCAGTGATATGATTTACTAATATTTGTAACTGATTAACATCTGAATATCTGTCGGTAATAACTTGATACCAACTTATTACTTTCCCTTTAGCTGTTTTACTGCGTAATTTCTTAACAAAGACTGGAACATTGCGCTCTTGTAAGCGATGTGCAAATAAATGTGCAGCCTTAGCGGTTCCAAAACCAATTAATTGAGCATAATAACTATTATATTTTTCAGTTATCATTGGCGCTTGGTCAATTACTTTAGGCTTTTCAGTTTCTTGAATTCGTTGTGCTTGAGCTTCTAATTCAGCACCTTCTTGTCGTGTTGCCGGTTCTTCAATTTGTTCTTGCTCATCAACATTGCCTGAAGATTCTTGTTCATCAGTATCAGCATCTAATAATCCTTTGTGATCATATAATGCATACATTGAAGCATAAATATGATCGGACAATGATTCTTGATCAACACGTTGAACAAAAGCATGCACTGCTTTTTGATGCCCCATAAAATAACCGGATATAAAAAAAACAAACCCAAGCAATAGTACTAATGCTACTGCCCAACTGGTTTGTTTACGATTTAGAAATAATCCATAACTCGTGCTACAAACGCACGCATTTAAAGAGTTATTTGTGTGTTCATTTTTTATCATAGGTACTGCCTATTACTACCATAAGTTACTTAGTTATCAACATCATAGATTGTACAATCAGTGATGCATCAAATTGAGTAAGATATATTTCATGTACATTCGACTGCATAAGAGTATCATGTTGTAATTTTTTTGGTAGATCTTCTTGCACCTGTTTTGAAAGCATTCGCCAAAAGGTAAGCTGTCGTTTGGCATAATTACGAGTTTTTTGTGCAATTGCCTCCGTTACTTGTTGCAATGAAGGGGGCAAAGGATTGCGAAGATAATCAATAATATCATCGTATCCAATAATTTTTTTCTCTTTTAAAAAAGGTTCCCATTCAGTACCAAGCAATGCTCTGACTTCTTCTATCCAGCCCTGATCAATCATTAATTGTACCCGCGCATAAATGCGCTCGTATAATAACGGCAAGTCAGCAGTCAAACCAACTAAATTAAATGCAAAAGGCGCGTTGAACTGCGGTTGTAGCTCAGATGGTTTTTGTCCGGTGGTATGCCAAATAGTTAATGCACGTTTAAGTCGATATGCATCGTTAGGATGAATATGTACTGCTCGATCAGGATCAATAGCATGCAGTTGCTCCCATAAATCTTGAGAATCCAAAACGTAATCAGCTTGTGGTTGTTGCACCTGACCTTCAAGAGGAGGATATAATAGTGACTTGAGGTAAAACCCGGACCCACCAACTAATAACGGAATTTTCCCTCGGCGTTGAATATCAGTCACTGCATTTATAACTAGTGCTCGATATTCACTTACGGTGATATTTCTTGGTTGAGCAATAATATCAAACAAATGGTGCGCAATGAGTTGCGACTTCCAATTAGGCTTAGCAGTACCAATTGATAAAGGCGCATACATTTGCCCCATATCCATATTAACAATTTCTACCGGTAATTGAGCGCCATACGTTAATGCAACATCTGTTTTACCAATAGACGTTGGACCATATAAGATAACAACTCGATTAATGTTTATACCCTTACTAGTGAAAAAGAGGGTTGCGCAAGCAACCCTCTTATAGTTATTTTCCTAACAATATAATCTTCTATAAACTTCTTGCTATAAGACTTGATGAAACATCATGTTTGAATATTGCACGCAACTCTTCGATTGCAGTATCTTCTTTTACCTTTTTTACTAAAGAAATCTCTTGAGCGAGCAATAGCTCAGTTTGAATAAGGAGATTTTTTTCACCAAATGATAATTCTTTATGTGTGGCTATATGTTTTAAATCACGGTAAATTTTACAAATCTCATTCAAATCACCTGAGCGTAGCTTGCCTTGGTACTCTTTATTACGCTTATTCCAATTACTGGCAGTTATTTCCGGTGAGTTTTTTTTAAGCGGTTCAGATAAAATTCTATAAATATCAGTGATATTTTTTGTAGAACTTAAGCGCCGAACACCTACAGCAGTAAGATTATTTACAGGAACCAAGATGGTCATGTCTTTATTGAGAAAGGTAAGTTCAAAAAATTGAGTCATCGAGCCTGAAACATTTTTCTCAACAAGACGATTTATTTTGGCTACTCCATGCCCAGGATACACAACTTTTTCATTAAGAGAAAACATGGACAACCCTTTCTATCAGGGAGGCCTTCGCTTATTTTTCAGTTGCTTTTTACCCGCAAATATTACTATATCACAAATACCAAAACTTTAGAACCTTATCTGGCAAGTCACCCTAAAGTGTTAGTTTTAACAGCCTTAACTGCTTCACAACTCAATCAGTTGTCGACTTAAATAATGAGTATACCATACTCACTGCCGCAACCGGTGGCACCCACCAATTATTTTGAATCCAGGTAACCCAATCAAGGTTGCTTGGACCATAGTCTTGCATAATCAAAGCAAAATGTTAATAACATTTATCAAGAGCATCTAATAATTCATGAATCGGCAACATTGAAATGCGTTCATGCAGGTCATTAACTTCTTCTAAAGTTACTTGGGTTGGAGCACGCTCCAGGGCCTGAACCAAGACGTTGCGGTAAATGGCAAAGATCATAACTGCCATTTACCGTAAGAAGATATGGGGTTCAACATTTTTAAACGATTGCTTGAAAAATCTCCAGGTTTCAAACAACGGCTCAAGGCTCCCCAATTTTTCCATTTTTTTAGCACAGAGCTTAATAAGCTCATGGGTAAACGCTAGCGCGGGGGCACCATCATTAATCACTGAAATCAGGGTATTGAAGCCAGGATTCAATTTTTCGTTATTTTTGTTAAACTGTATTAAAGCACCTATATGGGGGTTAAGTCTAGCAATGACATATTCAGTATCAAAATCAGTGGTTTTAACTTCATGTTTCTTACAAACCTGACAATCATATTGAGTTGATGCGGTTAGCATTTAGGACATAGAACTTACCAGCCAAAGCATTTTTTTCATGGCGCAAGCCTTTCAGTAACATTTTTGGAATTCTGTCGCTATGATACCATGAGTAAAAAATGAAAATATATAGCTTGGAATATAAATGAACAATCTCCACCTGCACAAACTCTTTAACAAAAGTATTGCTTGGAACACACTTGAATCAGTCATTTATGAATCAATTGTGATTTCTCATCATATACTTATGTTTGCCATAATGGGCACTGCGGGGTATGGATTTATTGGAACTTTATTTTCATTAATATACTTGTTTGCAAAACTTTCTAATCTTGGCTTCGATCAATCGTTGCCCGCATTTTTTACCTATTTTAGTAAAAGTAAAAAAAATTGTTCAACATACCTGATAACTCAAATCGGTATACAATTAATCGGGTTATTGCTTTTTTTTGGAACAATGTTACTTTTTAGTTCGCACATAACAAATTGGTATCCTTTATTAAAAAACAGTTCATTTTCACTTTTTGTAACATGCGTTAGTTTAGCATGTGTTGAAAGCATAAAACGCCCACTCCGAAAAATTCTTCAACTTTCGTTTAAAAATCATATAACTGCCTTGTCTGAAATTTTTATCATCTCTACCTATATTTTTTCAGTATGGACTTTATATTTCTTAGGTTGTGAACTTACTCCCTTATTAGTTCTTCTTCCAAAACTGATATGCACGCTCATAGCTCTACTCGTGATAGTTGTGTACATTTGCAAATGGGTGAATCAATTACCTAATCAACAGAGCGATAAATTAGCAATCGTTGGTCGAATTATTAATAACCGATTATTTAATTTTTTCAATCAACTTACTACCAACATGTTTTCAAGCAATATACTTGTTCCACTCACTGCAGGAAGCCTGGGACTTGAATCAGCAGGTATATTAAAAATATGCAGTAATGCAGCATATACAATCACCGGTCTTATTCATACAATATTTGGCCAAACAGGTGATGCACTATTAGCACATACTAAAGATAATCATATCATTCACTCAAAACATGCATTCAATCTTATTTCTTCACGAATTAATCAAGTATTGTATGCAGTGTTTATATTTTCCATAATCAATTATAAAAAAATAATTATCTTGCTTTCAGGCTCGAGCACGTTCCCCGCAATTACTTTGTATTTATTGTTTGTGCTCGTTATTTCTGAAAATGTATTTATTGCCTATGAACGTTTTTTTATAACGCACGAACAGAGCGCCTTTTTCATGATATTTAATATCAGTGCATTAGGACTCTTGTTATCAACACTTCCGTACGCGCAATCAGTAAGCGCAACTAGTGCGTTACTGTATATTATTATAATAAGAGCGTGCATGTTTGCACTTATCAGCGGATACTCATACTATAAATGGCACATTACCCCCGGCATTACCCCGCGACCACTGTTCATAACCGGCTTGGTTGCCATTTCCCTATGTTTCTTCTTAATGACCTCTTAAAATAACGATCTAGTCTCTCCAGACAAGTATACGAATAAATATCGACTCAGTTAAACGTTTTATAGCAAAGTCATGCATTTACTTGAAAATCAGTTTTTATTTTAACACGCACAAATCAAATGTATGTTACGATGATTATAAATGAAAAATTGCACCTTAGTACAAAAAATAAGTAATTAAAAAAATAAAAAGTTACATAAAGAAAATTCAACTAAAAATGTCTCTTAACATACAAGCCCCCCATGTTGCATGGGGGGCTTGTATGTTTATTTGCGAGCTACAAATTTATCTTGGAGCATTATTAACTTCTGCTTGTAATATTGAAATTGCTTGAGGCGATACTTTTCCTTTTTTTGCAAGATCCAATGGAGTCTCACCTTTATTGTTTTTAACTACTGCCGCAGAAGGACTCTTCAAGAACATGATCATAGCAACATCGCCAACTAATGCAGCAATATGAAGTAATGTATTACCGCTTTTATCTTTCAATAATGCATTAGCACCATTTTCGATAAGTAATTTAGAAATTTGAACACGATCAGCAGTTTTTAACTTAATATTATTATACAACTGTAGCAAAGGCGTTTCGCCATATGAATTGATTGCATTTACATCGGCTTTTTTAGTATCAAGAATTAATTTAACATATGCTACAGTATTGCGTTCAGCACGAACTGCATAGTGAATTGGAGTTGAGCCATTGGCTGATCGCGCATTAACATCGGCACCTGCAGCTATTTGACCTTTTGCAAATGGCATATCATCCCGAAGCATTGCAAGCATCAACCCGGTACGGCCTTTGCCATCAACCTCGGTAACTTTACCGCCTTGACCAATAACATTAGTATTTTTATTAAACAATTCATTTATACCATCATCTAAACCAACTTTGAAATCTTTTGCAATTTGTGCGGCTGTTTGACCCCGTTTGTTTTTGATCGACAAATTAATTGACGACCATAACGTAGGGTTATTCATTAATTGACTAACAAAGTCTTTCTGTCCTTGAAGCACCGCTAAACTTAATAAGGTATCGCCCGATGCATTCTGCTCATTAATATTACCGGTTGGGGTATCAAGCATTATAGAAAGAGCATCAAAGCGTATTGGTAAGTCAACTACATTTATTAGATCATGAATAGGTGTATTACCTAATTGATTCTTGACAGATGGGTCAGCATTATATTTTAATAATACCCTAATAATATCTCCCCCTTTATCAATTTTATCCATACCATTCACCGCACTATGTAATGCTGTAAGTCGTAAATTGTTTTTGCTCACCATGTTAGCATCAGCACCTTCTTCTAGAAGTTGAGTTACTGCTTCTAGGTACCCTTTAGATGCCATTAACATCAATGCATTGTATCCATACGGATCGGTCATATTTAATAACGCTTTTTTATCCGTTTCTCCCTTAGGCAGCTTAGTACTAATCGCTGTTAACACATCAGGCTCAGTTTTAGTGCTATCAAGCCAGACGGGTAATTCATTATATGTCTGAGCAGGAGCTGCAGAGGCGGGCACACCGGGAGCATCAACCGGAAGCAATAGACCCACTGTTATTACCAGAATAACTATACTATAATGCAATAAAGCCTTCATATCTCTCCACCTTCATTTTTAATTTTATTTACATTATACCAAAGCTTATCATGTAATTTTAACTGTTTAATTCAAATCGAATAAAATTGCCTTATTTATCAACAAAAGCCCGTTGAGATATATTGCATTTATGTTTCAAATCGAGGCATCCTGGTACCAGAGATATTAGAGAAATATATTGAGGGGGAGTACCATGAAACGATTGTTAATACTGTTAGCTTTCTGCGGTTACATAAATGCAGAAACGGTGGTATGCCGAACTGATAAATGCCGTCAAAAATGTTCTCCCACAGTTCGAATCACCCATGAACCGGTTCGTTGCACACAAAAAAGAACCATAGTGGAAAGACCCTGCAAACGAAGAGTTGTTGTTGAAGATACCCAACCCTATGAAGTGTGCGAAACAACCTACACCAAAAAGACCATTACTGAGCGTTGCTTGGCACCATGCGGCCAAAAGTCAGCTGTTCCAATCCCTGATAAGTGTATTTCATTATCACGCCGTAAAGAAGCACGCTACATGCGCAAAGGTATGATATCAGTTGATGGTAGAGGCTGTGGTCATTGTTACGGCTGCAAACGCAAACATGGACGCTGCGAACAAGATGCATGTAGCCGAGAATCAAAGACCTGCAAGCCACCGTGTCTCAATCCACGCAAAGCATGCAGAAGATATGAAGATGCTGCTCCGGTACGAACAGTTCGTGCTACACCACAAATTCAAACAGAAGGGATACCGGCAGTGAAAACTAATAAAGTATCTGCCGCTGCAGGAGCTGCCCAACGAACAGATACAAAAGGGTATGTAGAAGATACCAATAATGATGGGCCAACTAATTACCTAGATGAATTAGAAAAAGAATTAGTTTCACGTTTACGATAATAAGCACATTATTAATTAGTAATACTAGATATGACCGATAGGCTGTACTAATACTATCGGTCATATTTTTTTGTGTGAATAACCGAGGAGAAATAGTCAAAAAGTAACTATGCCAGAAGTGCGGGGCCCCGCAGTTCCCTTTTACTGTATTAAAGATTGAAGCAATTAGATTTTCTAAAACCAAAACCAAAATATGCATGAAGAAATGACTTGTATCTGTAATAAGTAAATAGTCCGTCTACTGGTAATGAATCATATGCATGCACTATATGCGTACGATTGGTTCGCGTTGGTTAGGTTACATATATATGCAAATCTTCTTATCTTTAATATACACAAGACGTATTACTATCAGATCGCGATGTATATGTATCTGACTATGCAGGCCTATTTATGTTAAGAGAACTTCCTAGGGATAATGCATCTTATTAACATACACGATGCACATACACATCGTTAGTTATATATGTTTTCCTTATAAAATAATTTGTCTTTATTTATTATTCCTTTTCCTCATATTCTTTATCTTCATAATATTCTTTATATTCTTTTCTTATATGTGTGTATGTATCTTCTTATATATTATTATCATCATATCATTATATATCATCATCATTACGCCCTACGTATCTTTATCAACTAATCACGCTCAGCATCGCCCCTTTTTTACACGCAGGCGAGCACACCATCCCCCGTGTTCTACCCACGGGAAAGGGATGGGGGGTGAGACGGAGTGCCCTGCGCCGCCCAAAATTGGGAGGGGAGAAGGCCCCTCCCATAAGTTAAATTCATATATTTTTTATTAAATAACTGGTTTTCAAATGACAAACGATGAACATTATTAAAATGGTAACATTGTCATAAATTATGCGACATAAAAATCGTTTTAATAGTTAGGTATTACAAAATCAAGATCATAATTATTTACATAAAATAGTTATGATCGCATATCTATACAGGTTAGGTTTATAAAATATGAGTGTACTATGCTAAGATTTTATTAGTATAAGATTGACACCGGAACTTAAATTTGGTACAAATTATAGGGATAAATCAGCGGGGCCCCACATCAGACAAATTACAGGGGTTTTGAATCAAAAATTCAAAGAAAGGACATTCCAATGGCAAAGAAAATCATAGGTATCGACTTGGGTACCACTAACTCAGTAGTAGCCTTTATGGAAGGCGGAACTGCTAAAGTTATCCCTAATAAAGAAGGTGCTAACACAACCCCTTCTATCGTAGCATTCACTAAAGACGACAAGCGCCTGGTAGGTACGTTGGCAAAACGCCAAGCGGTAACCAACCCGGAAAACACTATTTACTCTGCTAAGCGCTTTATCGGGCATAATTACGATGAAGCTACTGAAGAAATGAAAATGGTACCCTACAAATGCGCTAAACGCCCTAATGGCGATATAGCAATCGTAGCTCAAGGCAAGGAATATACTCCACAAGAAATTTCTGCGGGCGTATTGGCATACCTCAAGCAAGTAGCAGAAGAATATTTAGGACAACCGGTTACTGAAGCAGTAATCACTGTCCCTGCATACTTTAACGATTCACAGCGCCAAGCAACTAAAGATGCGGGCAGAATTGCGGGTCTTGATGTTAAACGTATCATCAATGAACCTACCGCTGCGGCATTAGCATATGGTGCTGATAAAAAGAAAAGCGGTACTATTGCGGTCTTTGACTTTGGTGGCGGTACGTTTGATATCTCTATCCTAGAAATTCAAGACGGCGTAATTGAAGTTAAATCAACCAATGGTGATACACGCCTAGGTGGTGACGATATCGATCAGCGCATTGTAAACTACTTTGCTGATGAATTTAAAAAAGAATACGGCATCGATTTACGCAATGACAGCATGGCATTACAACGTCTACGTGAAGCTGCTGAAAAAGCTAAGATTGAACTTTCAACCTTGCATGAAACTGAAATCAACTTGCCATACATCACTGCTGATGCAACTGGTCCTAAGCATTTAAATACCAAGCTCTCACGCGCTAAATTAGAATCATTGTGTACAGACCTGTTTGAACGCTTACTTAAGCCATGCAAACAAGCTCTTGCTGATTCAGGCGTAAGCAAAGACAAGATTGATGAAGTAATCTTAGTTGGTGGTTCAACTCGTATTCCAAAAGTTCAGGAACTAGTAAAAGAGTTCTTTGGCAAAGCACCTAATAAATCAGTTAACCCTGATGAAGTAGTTGCTTTAGGCGCAGCAATTCAAGGTGGCGTACTTGCAGGTGATGTTACTGACGTATTGCTTCTAGACGTTACTCCCCTTTCATTGGGTATTGAAACGTTGGGCGGCATTATGACCAAGTTAATTGAACGCAATACTACCATCCCTACTCGCAAATCACAGGTATTCTCTACTGCAGAAGATAATCAAACTGCTGTAGACATTAGAGTATTCCAAGGCGAACGTGAATTTGCTAAAGACAATAAAATATTAGGGCAATTTAAGCTTGAAGGTATTCCAGCGGCTCGTCGCGGTATGCCACAAGTTGAAGTTACCTTTGATATCGATGCTAATGGTATTGTGCATGTATCTGCTAAAGATAAAGCAACTAACAAAGAACAAAAAATCACTATCACCAGCAGCAGCGGTCTTTCAAAAGAAGAAATCGATCGCATGGTTCGTGAAGCTCAAGAACATGCTTCAGAAGATCAAAAAGCAAAAGAAGTTGTTGAGAAACGCAACAAGCTTGATGGCATGATCTTACAAATCGAAAAAACAGTAAGCGAAAATAAAGAAAAGCTTCCAGCTGAAGAAATCACTAAAGTTGAAGCTGCTGTAGAAAAAGCAAAAGCTGCTCTAAAAGAGCATGAAAACAATGGCGATGAATTGCAAAAAGCAACTGATGAGCTGACGCAAGCATCACATAAAATAGCTGAAATTTTATATAGCCAAGCGGGCGCTCAAGGCGAAACTTCTGAAGAAAAAAAAGAAGAAGAACCAATGGACGCTGATATTCAAGATTAAGCAATCAATTACAATAAAAAGCCCGGTTTAATCGCCGGGTTTTTTATTTATCAATTTTATTTATTGCTGATAAAACTGAACACGAGCATCATCACCTTGTTGATATGGAGCGTTTTTGAAAAATTGCTGTAACTTACGAACAAATATTGGGCGAAGCTCAATATCTTGCAATACTGGCTGAGCACCCTTTTTATCAACACGTGCTTTTACCATAACAGCATTAACCTTATTTCCAGTAGCTGCAATAGAAGCTTTGAGGTCTGCCCATTTAACCGCAGCTAATGTATCTTTTTCATACATACAAAATGCTTTTTGTTGTGCAGCTGAGCTATAAAACTTCTTATGCACTGCCTCAATATCAGCGTGTGAAAATTCAGTTATATGCGTTACCATGATTGTTGTTCTACCAAATGTTTTATTATATACAATAACATACTTGGTATTGTGGTTACTCAAATCAATATAATGTTGTGCTTTTTGGCATGACAACCCAAGAGTATTTTGTGCATTAATTTCTTCGTAGAATTCACGTGCTGCAGTTATTACTGGATGATTCTCACCTGTATCTCGTGATCCGCCAAAATCATCATAGGTTCCTGCGTCATTACCCACAGCCTCACGTGCAAGCAACACACACAACTCTCCTGATGAATTATAATAGACTGGCAAAACTGATGCCGCTTGATAAGCAAAATCTTTTAATAAGCGTTTAGCAGACTTTACTGTTTGAACGGGAATGGTTTTTGTAATTACTGTATGAGTAGTAACCAGTAAGAATAAACTGCAAAATAGCCCTAGGGATAGATATATACTTAGTTTTTTAACCATAATAACTCCATTTAATGATTATCTTATAGCATCCAGCAGAACTTGTTACAACACAGCTATAAACAAAGTAAAATACGAATACGCATGTCCACCTGCTCAAGAACAGTAAGAGTAACAATACCTAAAGCTGTTTTTGAAAATCTTTCAATCGAAACCATTCTAATCTGATTACTCATAATAAATGACCGCTTTGACAAACTCCCTTTAGCAAGTTGCACTTCTACAAACCAAGAAATTTGACGAAATTGCCAAGTAATAGGAATAACCACAACCAATTCAGCTGCTCCTTTATTAAATGTATCTGATGAGACTACCAAGCAAGGTCTTTTTTTCGCTGGTTCATGTCCTACAGTTGGATCAAGATCAACTAGCCATACCTCACCCCTTAAAGGCATTATATTATTCATTATCCAGACCCTCATTAAGAAGCACGTCCCATTCTTCAGTCTCTTGCTTTAATTGTTGCCATGCCTTCGGATTGCGCTTCAATTGAGTATACTCGTCATTTGTCTTCTTTAAAAATTGCTCACGCTTATATAGCTCAATTGCTTCTTCAATTAAATACTGCTTAGTATCACCTGTAAGCTCAACTAATTCATCCAGATTTTTTGCTGTTATTTCACTAATTCTCATCATTTTTGACATATCAACTCCAGTAAACATTATTGATTACTATTAAGTATACAAAATAGAATACAAATATGTCAAAAGAACAAAAAAGCGCCGATTATAAATCCCCTTGTAAAATAAGCCATAGTTGACGATTTTATTAAAAAAATTAATACTTATAATAACTAATTTTAATAAATAAGAATATATGAAAACCATCAATTTAATGGCACTTTTAGCACTATTCTACAGCGCTGCTGCTTTTGCATCTTCTTTAGATCAAACGCAAACCAATTTACCTGAAGTTACTGCAGCACGCCAATCTTGCCAGCAAGCAGTCAATCTATATCATGAGAATCAAGAAAAATATAATAAGAAGTTTTGGGAAGTAAATGCCCTCCAAGCATTAAAGCAATGTTATACTTCATACTTCAAAGAGCAATATCGCCAAAAATACGAAAAAATATCTTCATTAATAGGCATATCAATTAATGAAAAAAAGCTTCAAGAAACAGCCGCAGAGATGCAAAAAAATTTACTTAAAGGATCTGATGGAATCCAAAAAATATTTGCCTCTAACGATTTAGTTAATAAAAAAATAAAAAATGCCCTTGAGATATTGGGTTATACACCAGAAAACCCCAATGAGCCTGGCTTAAATCAAATTTCAGTTGCTAGGAATGACGGAGCCTTTTTTAAAAAAAGACTCCGTCATGTGCTTACTGACTGGAGAGATTGTAATAGGTATTAATATTATTAATACCTTAAAGGACTATCAGCTAGCCGGCTTGCTTGCTCACGAAATTATGCACCATAAATTAAATCATTGCTGCAAAGCTCGTACACATTACAAACTTACCTGGCCAAAAATTACACAACTCAGCCCTACAGAGCGCCTAAAAAATCTAAGTGTTATTAAATATCCTCTGTCCACACTACCGGAACAAGAAGCTGATATCCACTCCGCACTATTATATGGCCCAATAGCGTGCAAGGGACTCCTTGAGTTTATTCAAAATGGAAATTTAATTTCTTACAGACTTATGGTTTTTTTGAAAAAAGAAGACACCCACCCAAAAAGGCAAAAACGTGTAGATTATCTATCACTTATCTTAAAAGCTATGACGTATCCAAAACCAAAAATTAATCCTTTAATATATGACAATTACACTCGTTCAGAATTATTACAGCGATTTAGAAAAACTAGATAACAAAAATTAAAGCCCGGATATTAAACCGGGCTTTTTCATATCAAATAAAATAATAACATTTTATGCTGCAGTTTTATGTAATTCTGCCAATCTGCGCGCTGCACCATTAAAACGCTTTTCAATTGCTGCTGAAGGATATTCTACCATAGAGACTGTTTGTATTGCTTTAGGATCAGTAATTTTTCTTTTTTGTGTTACTGAAGCACCCTTTGCTTGCGTTAGAGCTCTCAAGCACGCATCACTTCTCCAATAATATTTACCAACAGGTGCCGGCATAACTGCGCCTTTGTCATTCTTGATAACATAAGAAATTTTAAATGCTTTCCCAGCATCTTTGCAATTCATTAATGTTGGATTTTGCCAGTATTCACCATCAAGGCGAACTAAAACACAATCTTTATATTCTGGAACTTTCATCCATCCATACATGCAGCCATTATTCATTCCCATTGGAATAAATAACCCACGCAATACATCTTTAATAGCAGGGCGCTTCATTGTAACCGGCTTAGCTGCCATTTTTGGTTGCGCAGAACTACAGATTGTACCCGATACAGCTGTCATAAGTAATAATAATAAATACCACATAGCATACTCGCTTTGTTATAAGGTTATCATTATTTAAGTTGTACTCATTTTGCAGATTAAAGTTCAATAGTTATTTATATCAATCCACTTTTGCAATCTGATCGATCAGTTGAATATAATGAGCTTGTTGCTCTGAAGGTAAAAAACTTGCTGTAAATGAATTTTTTAACAGAGCAACAACTTCTTGATTAGTTAATTGCAATGCACGAACTAACGCCAATAAATTATCATTAACATATCCACCAAAATAAGATGGATCATCAGAATTTATAGTAACAAGTACATTCGATTCTAATAACCGTCTGATTGGGTAATTGTCCAATGTTTTTACTACATGTAATACCATATTAGATAACGGGCACATAGTAAGCGCAATGGCATTATCTGCAACATACTCTATTAATTTTTGATCATTCACAATTGCGTTACCATGATCAATACGAGAAACCTTTAAATCAGTAACTGCTTGCCAAATATAATCAACCGGCGCAACCTCGCCCGCATGTGCTACTGCCTTATAACCTTGCGCGCGAGCTTTGGCAAAGACATCTTTAAATTTACTCGGTGGATTACCCAATTCAGTTGCTGCTAATCCAACTGCACTAATATATTCTTGGTATGGCGCGGCACGTTGTAACATTTCAAATGCTTGGTCTTGCGAGAAGTTTCTGATAAAGCACAAAATTAATTGCGCACTCATGTTGTAAGTATGCGCTTGCTTAATAGCGGCGGTAAGACCTTCTAAAACTACTTCGGGCTTAATCCCTCCATGCAAGTGAAATTGTAAATCAAAAAAGATTTCTGCGTGCACAATATTGTTTTGACGTGCTTTGGCAAAATAAGCCATCGTCATATCATAAAAGTCTTGCTCGTTTCTGAGTACTTGGGCATTAAAAATATATGCATCTAAAAATTCTTGTAAATTATTGTACACCTGCAAAGAACGCATATGTTCGGGCGAGTCGTAGGGAATGGATATGCCATTACGCTGGGCTATCGTGAAAAACAATTCAGGTTCAAAGGTGCCCTCAATATGGACATGTAATTCTGCTTTAGGACAAAGATTAATTAACTGTTCTGCTGTTTTCATGTGTCTCTCGAAAAATATATAAAAAAAAGGAGCCGAATTCGACTCCTTTTCAAACTTGTATTCGCGTACGAAATTAGTCGTATTTACCGCCATTTACCAAGTAATGAACCAACATCAATACACTTATTAAACCTGCACCACCTACAATGTAATCTACAACTGGGTTGCCAGCTAAGTTAACCATACCTAATAAATCAAATCCTAAACGTGCAAGACCCACGTTAAGTGAAGCTAAAGCGGTAATAGTCCAAGTCACTAAACTAACAACTTTTGGTACTGGTGAATTACAATTCATTTGTCTCTCCTTAAATAGGTTACGGTAAACTCTACCTAGTATGTCATAACATACCCAAAATAGGTTTGCAAATATATATTTAAAACCTTTAAAAAAGCCTTAGATAATAGGACTTTCTAAGTTGATTGCAATTATTTTTTTTGAATAAAAATGAAAAATAGCGCACAATTGTAGATACTACATTAACTTATAACTAGGAATTTAAATTATATGAGTATTCAAGCCGGTCTTGTCGGATTACCAAATGTGGGCAAATCTACCCTGTTTAACGCATTGACCAAATCAAGCATCCCTGCAGAAAATTACCCCTTTTGTACTATTGACCCACACGTGGCAATTACCGAAGTACCAGACCCTCGACTTAATAAATTAATTGAGTTATACAAATCTCAAAAAAAAGCTCCCGGCAGTGTAACGTTTGTAGATATTGCCGGTCTGGTTAAAGGCGCCGCTTCTGGTGAAGGGTTAGGAAATCAGTTCTTAAGCCATATTAGAGAAGTAAATCTTATATTACACGTGCTTCGTTGCTTTGAAGACCCTGATATTATTAGAACTGATGGTCAGCTTGATCCGTTAAATGATTATGAAATTATAGTAGCAGAATTGATGCTTAAAGATCTTGAGTCGGTTGATAAACGTTTAGAGAAAATGGAACGGTTGATCAAGCTTTCAAAAGGCAAACCTGAAGAAAAAGAACTTGTTGCCGAGCTTGAATTACTTAACAATATTAAAAAAGCTCTAGACAATGCTGATGACGCTAAAGTTAAGCAACTTATTACTCAATCAACAATTGTAACGGTTCCGTTATTAACCGGTAAAAACTTTCTTATCATTTCTAATATTTCTGAAACTGAGCTCGAAAATGATGCGTACAAAAACAACGCCCATTATCAAGCATTAGTCAAACGCTTTGGAGTAGATAAGGTAATACCGGTATGCGCTAAAGTTGAAGGCGAATTGGCTCAATTGACTGATGAAGAAGCTCAAGAAATGATGAACATGCTGGGAATTCCTGAGCGTTCTCTTGATCGTATTATTCGCGAAACATATAGGCATTTGGGATTAATTACTTTTTTTACGTGTGGTCCAAAAGAAGCACATGCTTGGCCAATAAAAAAAGGAATTACTATTCGTAAAGCAGCGGGCGAAATTCACTCAGATTTAGAGCGTGGATTCATTTGCGCTGATATCTTTAATTACTCTGATTTACTTGCTGCAGGCAGTGAAGCAAAAATTAAAGAACAAGGGAAAATGCGCATTGAAGGTCAACACTATATCGTTCAAGATGGCGATATTGTTAATATTAAATTCAATGTGTAAACGCATTAATAATTAAAAAAACGTAACTATATCAACCTTATAGGAACATAATGAAACAATATTTATTAATTATTTTACTTATATCATCCACTATTTTTTGCTCCGAAACAGATTCTACTGCAATTGACCCGGTTTTCGAATCCGATTCATTACCAGCAACATTTACTGGGTCTGCTCCAAATCCTGATGCTTCGTTTCTAAGTCTTAAATCATGACTAGATGCGCTACAATGTCCAACTATTTGGAATTCATTGTTTAAGAAATCAACTCCCACTCTCAACGCCGCATAAAGCGTTATTGAAGTTCATCATCACCATTTTTTTATAATTATTTTCCCTATTCTTCTTGTACTCATTGCCCACAACAAAAAAGAACACAAACACAAGAAGACAATAATCCCAGTAAACTTGCTATTGCAGCTACTACCGGATTAGTTTTAAGCGCAATGACTGCAACTACTGTATTGTATAAGTTTAATAATAAGCACTTATCACCTTTAGCAGATATGCAAAGATGGCACCAGGAATTGGTAACATCAGCCATACGTCAAGGACAGGTAACCGAATTAATAGCGCAAGCGCGTGCAACTCATCAACACGTAACATTCGATGCGTATTTTGGTAACAGCGGAATTTTAGCTGCAACAGCCTTAAGCGTTCTAGGTGTTAGTGAAATAGCTAGCCAAGGTAGAGTCATTATGTTATCTCTTAAATGCATTGGCGCAGCAGCTGTAATCGCACCAGTTGGTTTTCATCATAGTCGCCAAGCCCAAAGAAAAGATGACTGCAAAAAACTATTAGATGCTATTACATCCCTGCCATCAACAACTTAATCTTAAGATGTTATCGGCCTGAACATTTGCGCACGATTTTGGGGATCTTGAGCACAAGCGTTAATTTCATTAACTAATGCTAGAGGATCTCCAAAGTTCACATAATCTAATGCTATAAAGTTTGGGTATCTACCAGGGAAAGTATTGGTAATACTTTCCTATACGCACGCTCTAATGCCTTTATTATTAATTTCAAAAAAATTATTATTTTTGCATATATGCTCTAGCAAATTTCTAATTGATACCCAACTTTCAAGAGTTGTTGGCAACGGAAAATGAGGAAAAAAATTTAGTATATACAACTCACGGTCAACATATGAATAATTCACTGATCGGTCGCGTTCTTTAGCCGCTTCTTTAGGGTTTACCGTTCCATATTGTGATTCAGCAATATAATCCCACTTAAAGAACAAACGACTTGTTTCATTAGTATCAGAAAATATCACAACACGCTTACTATTGTTTTGCATCCAAGTAAGTGTTGGCCATTCAAAATGCAACTTATAAAAGTCTTCTGGAGTAAATATGTATTTTTTAATTCGTTTAAATGATTCATTCAAAAAATCTTCATCCAAGACATAATTTTCTAAAAATATAGTTATTACTTCGGTTGGATTTTTTTTAATAAATGATTCAACATCTTTTAACGCAGAATCTAGCGTTTGCACACCCGCACTGCCTAGACGAAGAAGAGAAGCACTTAAATCACAATTTCCATGACATAACACTACATGACGCTTTGAACCCAATGATAAACCTACCGCTGATGATACTGATTCTAATAACCCCGAGTATTCATAGGTATCAAGCATTAATCCACGCACACCCATTTTGAGCTAATTTTCAACAGATAGAGCTTGTTGAGCGTAAGGAATATATCCATGCGCTACAGATGAAAATGCATTGTGCGCAACTAAAAAACAAATCTGGTTATAAGAGGTTGATAAATCAGGACGCTTCCACTGAGTTGCGTGTATGCTAAAAAAGCACAACAATGCAATAAATTTTAAAAATACTTTCATTATTTTCCCTTTTATAAGTACCATCTCTTTATTAATTTAATTAAATATAAGCTATCGTGTCGGTATAGGAATTTTCAATGAAACCTATAACAATAATTATCAAACAAGTTATTGATAATGATTTTGAATCATTGCAAACATTTTTTGCACATATCATTCATTCAACGTATATAATGTTATTAGCTCCCAATGAACTCGAAGAAGAATTGCAAACGGTACCTGAGCAATTTCACCGCATGTGGAGTCAACGATACTACCCGGGTGTTTATTTATCAGCCGCATGGGACGGCCCAGACATTGTAGGATTTATTTTTATGCGTGCTATTGACCGCCGCACTCTCTTTCTTGATTACTTATTTGTAAGCCAATCACATCAGCGACAAGGCATCGCCCAACAGTTGCAAGACAATGCCCTAAAAGCCCTTTTATTAACCCACCCTGATATCCAAGTTATACAATTAAAAGTATATAAAACCAATACTAATGCCGTGGAATATTACCTACGCCGAGGCTTTTCTATTATCAGTGAATCTGAAAAACGGTTTACTATGGAAAAAAGAGAACCTTTTTAATTCAAATAGAAACAATAATTTGACGCTTTACGCATTGTGATGTATATTCATTTTAATGGTGGTTAATTTTCTAAAGTAATTATCTAGGGCCTAAGTATATGAAATTAATACGTATTGTTATAATTAGTTTATTCAGCATATCCTCTCTTCATGCAAGTCAAATAAATGAATCATTTTTTTCTGCAGGAATTCAATCGGTTAAAGATCATCCGAGCATTGTAGCAGCATGTTTTGCTGGATCTATCGCCGGTTGGTATATATATGATTCCTATACTAACCATATCCCGTTGTATTGGGATTGGAATGAAATTGATACTAACGATGTTCAATTTCCAGAACATTTTTTATGGGGAAGCGCTACTTCTGCTCCTCAAATAGAAGGTGGTTCTACAAATAGCAATTGGACTATGTGGGAACAACAGCAAACAAGCGAATCATTGATTCCCTCAGGAATTGCTTGTGATCATTGGAATAGATACACAGAAGATGCACAGCTTGCACAACAAGCCGGACTTAATGCATTGGGGATTTCATTGTCATGGGATAAAATTGAACCCAAAGAAGGTGAATTTAACTTAGAGGCAATTGAGCATTATATAGATGTATGCAAAACATTTAGAGCTCACAACTTGCAGCCTATCGTTTGTTTTCACTTCTATACTCACCCACAATGGTTTGAAGAAAAAGGTGCATTTGAACGCGAAGAAAATATTTCATATTTTGTTCGATTTTGCTCAAAAATGTTTGAAGCGTTAGATGCTGATGTTTTTCAATGGCTCACATTTACTAACCCTACCAGTTATTGCATCAAAGGATACTTAGAAGGTATGATGACACCAGGTGTTAGAAATATACAGCGCATGCAAACCGTCTTAAAAAATATGCTTGAAGCGCATACCAAAGTATACCGCACCTGCAAAACAAAGAATCCCAACGCTCAAATCGGGATTAAACATACACAGTTTATCGTAGAGCCATGGAACCCTTATAACCCATTAGATAGACTTGCTGCACGCATGGCTTTTAATTTATTCTCTAATAATGTGTATACGTATTTTACGACTGGTACGTTTAAGACATATATACCAAAATACGTAAACGTGTATCATCACAACCCGGAAGGTAGAGGAGCGCTTGATTTTATAGTTTCATGCTATTACTCTCATGGGTTTATTAAAAACTTTAAAGCGGTACGAAATCCTGATGAATTAGCAATCGATAATCACCCGCTGTATAGCGTATATCCTGAAGGATTATACCGAGCAATCAAAGAGCTTGATGATTACGTCGCGCAACCACTAGGTATTCCTATATATGTGTCAGGTAATGGAATTGGAACCTGCAATCCAGAAGTTCGTAAAACATTCGGAACTCGCAATATCTATGCATTATCGCGCGCAATTGCTGACGGTTATCCGGTAAAGGGATACTGGCCATGGACGTTTATGGATAATTATGAATGGGGCACGTTTGATAAACAGTATGGTTTATATTACGTTGATCGTGATAATGATTTAAAACGTGTGTTACGCACCGATCATTATTACTACCAACTATTACAGCGCTTTAGTAACCAGCCAACACGTACAACTACCACAACCACGTAATTTTCTTGCAGCTGATTCCGTAACTACATATACTTACTATTTGTGCAATTGTATTATTTATTAAAAGGATATATATGAAATTTTGTGCAATAGTATTGATTATGTGTTCTTTGCAATCAGCCATACTTTTTTCAAGCCAGAAACAGACATCGTCCTGGGCGAATGTAGATGCACAGGAAACACCAAGCCGTCACTCAGCCCCTGGTGCAGTTACACTTTCTTCTTACAGTAGCGCGCTCTGTGATGGCCAATCGGATAGTTCATTCGATTTGCCATATCCAGGCTCAAATATAAGTTTGCTTGCTGAAGTACAATACCCACAAGCAAGTCCTGATACAATAAGTACTATTCCTGTTACAGATCCTGATGACACTGACATTTGGCTTGAACGAACACGATTTACCGCGCCCTAGAGCCAGCAAGCCCCTCTCTTTCTACCATGAGCAGTAGATCTACAGCAGAAACGGCTACCGGTGAATTTTCGTGCGATCCCAATTTTTGTTAGCGTTATCTAGGAAATTTAATAACAACACTTGAGAGAGATTTAATAACTTTAAATAAAAGTTTTATAGCTAGCCATTCTGACTCACAACAAATAATAATACAATTATTACTATTAAAAAACTCTCAAGAAAAAACTGCGCACGCAGACAGACTCGCACACAATGAGATTTTAAGGAGTTTATTAAAAGAATTAACACGCAAATCAAAGCAACGTCATAGCAGTAAGCACAATCAAAAACCACCCCCTCAACCTCCTCAAGCTTAGAAAGTATTATGTTTAAAATTTTTTTATCACTAACTGTTTTTTTCATACCTGTATATTGTTATTCAGCAAATGGATTACCTCAACAAACATATGTGTTAGTTGAGGACCCGAACGTTCAAACAGCTCCATTTACTGAATCTTACAAGCCAGACTCTCTAGCAGATAGTCAACTTGAAGCATTAAAGCACGCTAACCAATGCCTGCAAGAAGCTTGCCTTGAAATGAATAAGCGGCTTACATTTAACCAACTTCAAATTTCTTGGATGCAAAACTATATTTATGGTCAATGTCAAAGATTAGAATTAGCTCGAATACAAAATTATCAACTAGAAAAAAGACTTTGTGCTGATTTTGATAGAAAAAATTTTTTTAATGGGACTGATGAGATACATATCCCAACTGGAGAAAAACCTATTGCCTGCAACGTTCATGCAAAAGATAAATTATTTTTAGGCATTAAAAGAAATAGATAATAATAATATCCCTAGACCAAAACGCACCCTGAAGAGGAAGAAAAAGCAGCCATAGCTTCTTGCCCTTCCAGAATTTTCAATAGCAATCGCACGCGGTCATCATCCATTCGATTCTGATTTAATGAATCAGTAACAATATATTCTTTTTGATCACCTTTTTTAACTAAGACAATGGTAAACCAATGTCCACTTGATGCTGAGGCGTAATCCATTGTTCCGCATATAAAAATATGATTAAAATCACCTTGTTCTTTTAATTTTGTCTTTATTGTGTTAATATTTGCATGGCTTTCATTGATGACTTGAGAATTAGATATTCCTGAATCATAAGAAGTTAAACATTCAATACTTTCTAAGACCGTCAAATCATTATCAGTATTATTTGCACCAGAAATTTTATTTATCTTAAATAGTGCTCTAATTTCTGCTTCGTTTAACCATTCGCCATCAAGCGATAACTTATTGGTTGCGTTATTGTTATAGGTAGATAATGCATTAGAAATATCTGCCATGGAAATAATTTTTCCAGAATTAATTCCATAAGGTATTGGGGGGAAATTAAAATACTTCTCTAAAGTCGCATCTCGCTTTAAATATGCTTTAATAGTCAGTATCTCATTTCCTTTTTCACAGGGTGATGCACTAATAATAGATGCACTAATAATATCAGTTTTAGCAATTAAAAAAATTGAAATATCAGTAATATTTAATTCATCAATTTTTAACTGTATTAATTTTTTAAACCCATCTACCGATAATTCATATGGCTCGTTTTGTATAATAATTTCAGAAGCTACTTTTGCAATTGACGATTGAAAACTTCGGTATATTGATTGAATTTTAGACTGGCTAAAAATAAAAGTTTCTCTATCAATTTTAAGACCACAATCTTCTTCAATTCCATTATTTAATGGAACTAAACTACAAATATATTGCGTTAATGCACTTGCTTGTCTACCACTAATTACTTCTTTTCGCCAAGCAGACTCTGCACCAGTAAAAAATACAATAGTACCACTACCACTCAAATGTGGTAATTGATTTTCCTGCATAAGCGACCAGCGATATAATGATATTCCATTTTTTAATGCGTGATATCCACAGCTTGCAGATTGCCCACCATTGTCAGTCATTTGATTTGCAACTTCTAATTGGCTAAGACCGACGGCATGAGTCAATTGGACAAATCCCATATTGGGCGTGTAATCAAGTAATAGACTTTGATATTTAGGTTTTTGAGGCTCAGTAGTAATATTTGTAGTTGTGGTTGGAGTAATAGACTTTATGCTTTTTTTCTTAGGAAAGTAATGTTTATATAATAAACGGGCAAAAATACCTGCAACCGCAAAGATCATTCCGTTTAAAATTAATTTACCCGTATCAATTGAACTTATGGTATTAGAAAAATAACGCCCTACTTGCACATTCATTGATTGCATAAACGGTTTAACATAATCAAATGAAACCCATGCATGTGATTGAGTACTAACTAAGGCTAGTAATAACAATAATGTATATTTTCGAATAAATGACATATAACCTCCTAATGCCTGATATAGGCCAAATAACTGTATATTTTATTCTAACAGAAATTTAAAAAAGTTCAACCCCCCTATTGTTTGCACCCCAGGCTTGGCCCTGCTACAATAAAGGGTAAAAGGTGGCTTTAAAACTATGAATCAGGCTCAAATTAGGCTAAAACAGGTCATTTTAGCGTGTTTTTTGACTCTTTTACCAAATAGGGACAATCTTGGCATTTCACCCTCAAAATCCAGCCCTTGTAGACACATGCCTTTCAAAGCTAACCCTAGACCAAAAAATCGGGTAATTATTCATGGTTGCTGTAATTTCAGACCCTATAAATAATGAACGCTTTATAGACTCCAACCCCTATACTATGGATCAAGAATATGTGGAGCTATTAATTACTAAATATCATGTTAGAGGTATTATTTTTTTGGGGTCTGGTACTAAAGAACAACAAAAAAAATTAACTGCTCATTTTCAAAGTATGAGCACTATTCCCTTGCTCATCGGCCTTGATGCTGAATGGGGATCTGCTATGCGATTAAAAGATGGTCTTCGATTTCCTAAAAATAATATGCTGGGCATATTTAATTCATATGCTGCGAGTTATTTAACTGGATATTGCACTGGTAAAGAATTACAAGAACTTGGAGTACGCATCAATTTTGCAACGGTTGTTGATGTGCATACCAATCCTCTCAATCCGATAATTAATAAACGTTCATTTGGAGATAATCCACACTTAGTTACCAACAATGCATATGGATATATTTGTGGATTGCATAACGCAGGCATACTATCATGCATTAAACATTTTCCTGGGCATGGCGATACCGCAGTTGATTCGCATTATGATTTACCAATTGTTTTGCATGATCGCACACGCTTAGAGTCTGTTGAATTATATCCCTTTAAAAAATTACTCAATCATACTAACGCCGTTATGACTGGGCATTTATCAGTTCCTGCTTTTGATGCAACAAATACACCGGCAAGTTTGTCATATGCAATAACTACACAGTTACTACAAAATGAATTAGGATTTTCAGGACTCATCATTACTGATGGACTGGGCATGCAAGCGGTTGCGCAACGATATGCACCTGGTGAACTTGAATTAGCAGCACTTATTGCCGGCAACGATATTTTATTATGTCTTGTTAATGTTGAAGCTGCTATACAGGCAATCAAAAATGCTCTTATGGAAGATAAAATATCTATTGCTGATATTGATAAACAAGTAAGTAAAATAATCTGTGCAAAATCATGGGCGAATGGGTATCGGGCGTGATGTGTATGGATCCATGTATTTCAGAATACGGTGTACAATTTCTGCATATTGTTCATTATTAAAACTTACCCGGTGATAGCGCACAAAATTATATATTACCTTAGTTGTAGGAAACATTCTTGTGTGTGGATCGCCTAATTGCTCAATAGCTTGAATTATTGCAGCTATGGTAGGAGCGCCCTCTTCCCCGTTTTCAAATCTGAGTTGAGCACTCTCAAACATTTCTTGCAATGCTGCCCGTAATTCAACAGTCTCATTTACCCTGAGTCTTTGTCTATCAATATAACTAATAACTTGATTCACAACACCCTGAATTCGCAATTCGGTAGGATTTTCACCTTCAACATACGCAATACCAAACCGTTTAAGTTGTTTACTATACAAAGACATTCCTACGATTAATACAATACTTATTACTAATTTTTTATTCATAACCCACCCATACTAATCCCATTGTTATTAGTAGCTTAACGAACCGGATGAGTATAAATAAACAAAAAAGCTCTTAGTTTTAAATCACTAAGAGCTTTAAGTTTTTTCAATTTATTATATATATTAGCTGTGGGTAAGAGCTTCTTGCACTCTATCATGTAATGTCTGCGCGCTTTGATCAGATGGAAATCTATTTAGTAAAGAATTAATAACTCTTAAATGAATTACTGCTACTACAAAAGCTGTTGCTGCATGCATAGCTTGCGCAGGGTTTTCCATAACTAATTCAACTACTTGGGCTCCAGCATTAGCGAGAGTATGAGCAGCCGGACGGGCAACATAATCAACCACAAATTTAACCAATGGCGTAGGATTAACATCGCGATCACTTGCATAAGAACTTATAAAACAAATTGATACTGATACGGCGGTAATATAAATTATTTTCATAGCATAAATCTCCATTTAAACCTTGATATGTTACTATAATTTATTTTACCAAAATAATCCTAATTGTCAATCGCAACCCCCGGGTTAGAAAACACAGCTTATAGCCTGAATAAGGTTACTAATCAATAAGCGAAGCCGGCCTTTATAAACATACTCCATTGCGAAAGCGCGGCATGCCCTCGAGAGGTGCACGGGCCGCACAGAGAATTTTGGACCGTCGTCAATTTACCAAATTCAGCTTCTGCACCACCACCTATAAATGTTTTATAACACGGAGTATCAAACCAACAATATCCCGCGCTAAAAAAGACTTTATGAGAAATACCACGCGGAGCTAATGCAGATTCTTCATTAATCATTCCATCGGTCAATAATACTGCCGGATTTGATAATGAAACTTGAACAACCGGTAGTGCCATTGCTCCAGCTTCAGTAGTTACTAATTGATTAAGGGCTACACCTGCACCATCAAATGCCAAAGCAGCAGCGTCAGCATTACGATTTGCAAACTGCACTCCAGACGCAAAATTAGTTGCGCCTTGCCCGGCATACAACGTTGCATTACTTTGGGTGGCATTAAGAGGAACTGGAACTTGTGCCAAAGTAAAACCATACAACTGACCATCGCCTTTAAATGCATAGCGATTTTCTGGTAAACGGCATCGGCAGCTCATGCGCTCTTTGCTGCGGGCCCAAAAATTATATCCACCTTCAATTTCAACGCCGCATACATTGTACGCAAGCATAAACAAGATATCTGCCTGCATATTAATATGAATATCAGCTTCTAAGGTTGTTGCATTGATAGCATTCATTATAACCCCGGCATACTGATTAGTTGCTGCTGGTCGAACTGCTGAAACTTGTAAATTTTGTGCAGGAACACCCATGCTTTGAATGAGCATATATCTGCTACCAAGTCCATTGGATAAATCAAATGAACGTTTTTGTCGATCAGAAAATAAATGAGTAGCGCGCGCACTAACATATGCCGATAAACTGCGTCTTTCATTAGATGAAGTTACTAATTGCATTCTACCAATTAGTGTACCGCCCAACTCCCAGTGATGTCCATTTCCGACAACTGCATCAAATAAAAATTCACTGTCCGGCCTGTTACCCGTTGGTGCAGTAATAATGAGCGCTGCTGCTAAACCATAATTAGGTCGATTTAAAAAATAACTTCCAACATCAACCGTTATATCAGCAACACCATTACGTTCTTCACGACCAAAAATTTTTCCATATTGTAATTGCTCTTGATAATCACCAAATGTTTTCACGCCCAGTAATGCGTCTTGAACATCGACTGGTAAATCAGCACGAGCTATATTTGCTCGGGCAAAATAGCCTGCAGGTACTGCAAAGGTAGTAGTTGTATTTGGTATAGTATATTGAGTTCCTTTTGCTGCGACGCATTCTTTAAAACGCAAATCCCATTTACTATGTACAATAGGAGTATGAATAAATACATATGCACCACAGTTAAAATAATTAAGTGATACAAACCAGCCCCAATCAAAAATAAAATTAGAAATGCGCGGTGAAAAATGAACAATACTTTCAAAGGTGGTTGGTAACCCAAAATAATCAGCCAACACATCTGTTGCTCCTCGATCAGGAACTTGGCTGCCTGAAAACGTAACGCATTCTGAACCAAATAAATATTCAGCTAGATGCGATGGAGCAAATGAACGAGTATACGTGGGGGCAAGAAAAGTAGCCCATGAGGGCGCATCCCCTGGGGGAGTATCAAGCAATGGTGTCCACAATGCAAATGTTCGGACACTATCAAATTGTTGTGATCTGGGCACAAATATTGATTTACCCTGAAAGGCGATCAATTGAATTGTCATTAATCCCAAGAACCCTCCTAACCCTAGCCTACCCATAAATAACTTGCTCATACCCGATCCTTTTTTTTGAGGCTTTTTACTGTTCTAAGACAAATTCTATGATATTAGAAAATAGCTATGCAACTAGATTAATAAGTAGAATACTCTTTGAGTAATGAAAAATTAGATTGCAAAAAAAATTCAGATTGAAAAAATACCACCAAAAGCCTATAGTAATAAGCATTTAACACATGAATTTTATTAAAATCTATGGTAAAATATGATAGAAACGGTATAAAAAAATTTGATAATTCTTGTATCAACTTTGCATAGTAAGTAACCATAAGGATATACACAATGGTGAAGCTTAAAAGAAAAAGAGGCTTTTTTTCCATATCCGCTGTAGCCAAAATGTTTTCGGTACACCAACAAACTATTAGGCTTTATGAAAAACAGGGACTTATAAATCCTAAGCGTTCAGAAGGAAACACCCGTTTATTTTCTGAAGAGGATGTCGATCGCTTAGAAGAAGTAATATACCTTACGCATCAAGTAGGAATCAATTTAGCTGGGGTTGAAATGATCTTTAAACTCAAACGGCAAATTGAAAAAATGCAAAAACAAATGAATAAGTTATTTGAAGAAACTAATGAAGAGTTAACCAAAGAAGCTGAAACGACCAAAGAGACTATTAAAAACAGTGCTCGAGAGCTGATAAAAATTAAACAGGCTACTGCGCTAACTAAACCTCATTTAACAACCAAACCTGAAACAGATAAAGGCAATGCTTCTTTAAATAGCGCTATAAATCACGATGGTCAGCAGCTTGAAATAGACGGCTGGGAAATCGAATACGATGATGAATAATAGTATATTTTAAGATGAACTGTTATAGTAAACACTATAACTCATTATCAAAAATAACGATAAAGAGGTGAATGATGTGGGAAAATAGAATTAAAACAGTTGCTCTACTGGGCTCATTGAGCGGAATCTTATTATTAGTAGGTCGCGTGTTTGGCGGAGCTACCGGGCTTACTATAGCTTTACTTATAGCAGTTGGAATGAATATATTTGCCTATTTCTACTCTGATAAAATGGTTCTGCGCATGTACAATGCCCAACCACTTAATCCTGTAGAACATGCAAATATATATGCTATGGTTCAACAATTATGCACTACCATGAAAATGCCTATGCCAAAGTTGTATCTCATTAATACGCCTATGGCTAATGCATTTGCTACCGGCAGAGGTCCATCTCATGCATCAGTAGCTGTCACAACAGGAATATTACGCATTCTTGCGCCTGAAGAACTTCGAGGCGTGCTTGCTCATGAACTTTCACATGTACAAAATAGAGACATTTTAGTTTCAACTATTGCAGCTACCCTTGCAACTGCAATTGGCTATCTGGCTAATATGATGCAGCAGATGGCATTTTGGGGAGCTATGAGTTCATCCAGTGATGGACGTCGTCGTGGAAATCCTATATTCATGATATTTGTTGCAATATTGATGCCCATTGCTGCAAGTTTGATTCAACTTGCAATTTCTCGCTCACGAGAATTTATGGCTGATGAAACCGGTGCGCATATCTGCAAAGACCCATTAGCTTTAGCGGGAGCTTTACAAAAATTACATTCTTCGGCTAAATCAGCTTCTTTACAAGCGGATGATACAGCACACGCAAGTACTGCACCATTATTTATTGTACATCCATTTAGTAGTGAAACGGTTATGTCGTTATTTTCTACTCATCCACCAATCGCACAGCGTGTAGCGCGCCTACAACAAATGTATGATAAAATGTTTTAATTTGCATCGAAAAATTGCAAGGCTAACAATCAAGTGCTTATATGTACTCAAATAAAACAGTAGTAGACAGCCTAAAGAAGGGATATATCTATGAATAACAATAACTCACTATACCCGAACGAAAATCAGCAATTTGTTATTTCGTACGAACTGCTGTGTCTTTTACGCTGGGTTATAGAACATGACGCTGAAAAATTAAAAAAAATTATAGCACGGGCTCTTGCTAGTGGTCTTAAAGACGATATGAATAAGCTTGATGAATTTTCTTCTGGACAAGATCAATTAGAAGATATTCATCACAGCATTATTGAGTTCTTTGGTCTTATGGAAGGTTTATTAGCAGAATCTATTAATGAGCATGCAGTTAAAACCGCAATGGAAAAAAACTTAATGCCAACGATAGATCACATTGACTCAAGCATTTGCGATGATGCAACAGTGCGATTTAGCATAGAAAAAGCTACTAACAAACTTGAGCAATATCCTAAAGAAAACCCTCAAGAAATATTATACAAAGAGCTTCTTAAGCGCTGGAAGCCATCAAAGAAAAATATATTAAATTAATAAGTAATTAATGTAAAAACCCTCGACTTAAAACTCGAGGGTTTTTTGTTACTAATGAGTAGCTCCTTATGCTGGAGGTGCCCTCAAATTCCAAATGGCAGGAATCTCATTGTTAAACTTAATTACTACTACATTAAGATTTGGTGGTATTCGCCCCAGGGTGTAAAACAACAATTGTAAGATTTTATTTATTCAGACTTTTGAGAAGATTCTCATTCTAATCGCGTAAGTGAAGCGTGTGTACAAAGTAATTGATCTTCAAGCGATTTTTTTTCTTCTTGAGGCAAATTCTGATCAGCAAGCTTTGTTAGTAAATATGTAATATAAGTTTCATGTAATGCAGGGCTTGCAATGGTGACACCCGGGAGCAGTATACTCGATGGTTTTCGACACATTTTTGGCAAACTATCTTCAGAATTATCCCAATGACTGATCTACATATATACAAAAGGAAAAAGTAATAAGATACAACAATTCTTGATAACTACATCCTTGGTTAAATACTAACTTCGTTTTGATCGTATTCTCGCTAAGGCTACAGATCGGCAATTTGTTGTTTAAGTTTTTGCACTATACTATGCTCATCTGGCAAAGCAGTAGCATAATGTTTGATTTTCTGTTCATCCCTGTCTTTGCTTATGATTGCATCGCATGCACAATAAAATTGATTTGTAACTAAAGCTATACCTTGATGATGGTTTAACGTCTATTACAACTTTGCAAGAAGAGCTTTTGCAGGATAATCATCTGAAATACGCTCAGTATTGGCATTAAATGGATTAAGTAATCCACACAGAAGCATACAAGTTAACAATATATATCTACAACTAATACTATTCTTCTAAATCACAAGACATATATTATTCTAATATTTGTAATGATTTTACCAATTCGAACATCGGCAACCCAATAATATTGGTATATGAACCTTTAACCGATTTAATAAATTGGCTGCCATATCCTTCAACTTGTAACGCCCCAGCAATTTTTAATACATCAATTGTATGAATATATTTATCAATATCAGCATCAGACATTTCAAATTCCAGAGTACTGGTAACAACCTGCACATGCTCTGTTTTAGTAACCCATTGATTGTTATTCCATTCAAACGATTTTAAACAAAAAGCAGTTGCAACAAACACGGTTCCTTGTAATTCCCGTAATATTTTTTTTGCATGCTCTAATGATTCTGATTTACCACAAATAACACCCTTTGCTGATTGCACTAACGTATCAGCGGTGAGAACAACACATTCAGAAATGTTTTTTGAACCTGCAGGAATAATCGCATGTTTCATTTTATGCACTGCAATTGAGGTAACAACATCTGGCAATGATTGATTCCAATCACATGCTTGTTCATCTGCAGATTGTTGAATAAGCGTAAACGGGATCTGCGCTTCGCTCAATAATTGCTGACGCCCGTGCGATTGCGAAGCTAAATAAATTGTTTTATTCATTATTGTTCAAACGATTTTGCTCTTGCTCTTTGGAGATATTCTCTAATACAGAAAAAACAGTTAGATTTACTTCAAGAGGAAAAGCTACATTTTGTCTTTCTAATAATACAAAACCAGAGCAATTTTTTATTTGTAGAACTTCACTTTCAGACAATTTAAAGTGCGTTGTTTCTGTTTCTATTGTAAATGCAAGTTCCATGGTAAAGGTATTTTGGGCAAGACAGATCATGCTCAGTAGAACAATTAATAGTTTTTGAATCATTCTAGTAACCTTTATAAATGCATAAAAAAAATTCCTGCTACATAATACCAGGAATTTATAAAAATTAGATTAAAAATATTCAATTAACCAACGATATATTAAATTCACTTTTCTGATGACAAGCCGTATTGTAAGATGTAATGGTTTTATTATTTTCAAGGCCGATCAAGGATATTTATGTTCCTATAAACTTTTTCAATGCTCTCATACGATATTGACACGGCTCTGCTGCACCACGTGCATGCAATTCATCAACTATTTGCGTAGCTTTATCTGGTATAAAAACTGTATTAAATGGAGCTTCAAGTCTACGCAAATCAAGTCTATGAGTTTTTATCAAAAGTACCAGTGATTGTTTCTTCTAATATTGCATGTTCACTCTGAGAGTATTTACAAACTAATACCACGTGAATACCCATGCGATCACCGGTATCAAATAATTTGAAAAAACCGGGAAGTTTAATACTTTGAAAAATAAACTTAGTCATACTTCCAGAAAAATTTTCATATAAATCAAAATACACGCCCGTGTGGTCAACAAGAACAGGTTTCTTAAGGATAATTCCACGCTTGTTCAGCTGTTCCATCCAGCGCGATAGCTTTTTGATCTAGGGGTTTGAATTTCAAGTAAATTCAGGTCACATTGCCTTAAAGTAATGTGTGGCACATATTTTTCAAAAAAATTCTTTGCTTCGTGAAATTTTACTGAATTACCAGTTACTAAATAGAGTTCGGTCATTTTTTCTAATATATTCTGCATATTACTTCACTCATATTACTTATTATCATTTTTAAAACAGTATATAAAATCCAGATAAATTATTTAATGGGATATATAATATCTGCACGATATTGTTGAATTATTTTTTTACAGCTGGATGATTCACATAGGCAATTGAAATTCCATGATTGAGGCCACGCAAATCTAATTACAAATGCATCATAAGATGTAGTCAGCTCTTGCCCTTTAATGACAGGCCTATTAGTTACAATATTCCATGTAACACTAATATCACAATTGGGGTCACATGAATGGTTACAAAATGCCCATTTTCCTTTAACATTACCCCATACTGGCGTTCCATCAGCCAAAACATCCATTACAGCAACGTATTTATGTTCTGGAGATTCATGACCTGCAATATATGGTTTATCGGTCTTTTGCAAGCTAGCTGTTGCTACAATAGTACCGGCTGGTAAATCTTGTTGTGCTCGTAAGCACAATCCATAATGATTAGCATCAACATATGAAGGATAATGCGGTTCAATTAAATTACCCTTCTCTATCAAGCTTTTTTGGTCAGTCATTAGAGCATCCTCTTAAATACATTTTAATTTATTTTTAATTTAATATGGTGTATTAAGTAATAATAATGAATTTGTACATATTTTAAGTTCTAAATAAAAAAAAATTGCTTATGCTATTTTCATTCGCATACTTTTAAAAAGCATTAGCCCGTAAGTTCTTTCTTGTATCTGGATATAATGCACTGCGCAAACTTATTTTTATAGCCAATGTTATTTTAAAAAAGGCCGAGCTATGTGGGGCTTAAAGTTTGTTTGACTTTTTAACACAATCGCTAGGCGAACAATAAAGCATGAGATGATGCACTTGCACAATTCTGATACCGTTACTCAAATAAGGGATGAATACGAACGCTACATTATTTTTTTTAATACGCAGCACAATGATTCAAAACTTAACTATCGTACGCCAGACGCTATTTTCACTAGGAAAGTCATTCCAATCAAAAAAAAGATTTGTTTGCCAGTTTCGCATCATTAACCACTCATCAATCGGGGGCGGCTATGATTTAAAAAAAATTAATTTCGTGTCTTGACAAAGGAGTTCATTTTAATTGATTTTATAGAAAACAGAAAACCTGCCTTTGCTTTGAAGTGGAAATTTTTAAAAAGGATTTTTAATGCTTAGACTTTTAAGATTTCGCAGAGGGCCACTTTTTTTTAAACGAATTATTACTGGACTACGATTAGTAAGAAGTTCCTTTAAAGCCATTATTTTTCAACATCATAAATATTTTATTTTTTGTTTAGCTGTATCAACTATTCAATTATTAAGAATAGTAATAATTGGGCTATTTGATCCTTATCTTTCAAAACCTCTTTTAATTACTGAACTTTTTTCAGGGCAAAATTTTTTCAATATGTTATTTGATTATAATATACTAACATATTCTAAAAATATTTTTCTTATTAACATATTCTTAGCTTTATTTGAGATTTTGGTAACTTTTTACATTCTAGTATCATTGATATATTTTGTAGACCAGCAACTCGAAAAGAAAAAAGGTTCTTATAAAGAATGTTTTTATAAAAGTTTTGGTAAACTTAATATTTTAATACCATGGGCAATCCTTAATTTAACAATTTTAGTACTATGCGCTTTACTTGGTTTTTTTGGAGAAATATTTCAATTTTTCTGGCAATTAAGCACAAGCTTAAGCCTACAAATTATTGCTTTTGAAAACAAAACGGTTATTGGCACATTAAAAGATTCATTTGCTTTCTTGAAAAAATTATTCGGTAATTTATTGGGAATTGACTTATTAATAGATATTTTATTACTCATCTTTTTGGCAATTTTTTATTACATCTATAAATCGCACGCTTTAGTTAATCTCACAACAATATCTTATATTAATTTTTTATTGATTATTATATTTTCTTACCTTATATCAATGGTCGTCAATTCAGAAGTATTAACTTTTACCGCTCTCTACAAAATTTTTCATAAACATCCTGAAGAGCTCGATATATAAGGGTCTATTTCATGATCTTGATTCAATCTAAACTTATGCAAAGAATGGATTTATTTATCTTGAACTTAATAGTTTTAATAGAATACTTTAATAAACTCTCAGGGCATTGATTTTATTTAGATGAAATTAATTCCGTCGCTTTTTTTCTCGTGAATAAGACATAGAATTAACCCCAGAAAAATAGTAATTCGGGAAGAATTGTAATGCAATAAACAATAAAAAAAGAGCGCCTTTGAGGGCGCTCTTTTAATAAATAATAAAAGTCTGGCTGGGGCGGAAGGATTCGAACCTACGAGTGCCGGTACCAAAAACCGGTGCCTTACCACTTGGCGACGCCCCAGTAAATTTCTAGGTAAGATACATTAAATTAGATATAAATGTAAAACTATTAATCGATATCGGCTTCATTATCGCCAGCACCAACAAAGTTTTCGCCTTCTAATTCAACTACTTTTTTGTATTCTTCAATGATATGATCTTCAATCAGCTTACGCGTTTCTGAATTAAGCGGATGTACGATATCTCTAAAGGTTCCATCTTTTCTTCTTCGAGAAGGCATGGATACAAAAAATCCTTTGTGCCCTTCGATGATCTTGAGATCACGTACTATGAAGCTATTGTCAAATACTACTGTTGCATACGCTTTAAGTCTTCCGCCTTCTTTTGCAGGATAAACTTTTACTTCTGTAATTTTCATGCCGTCAATCCTTGAGAGATTCGTTACTATCCCTTTTTTTATCGCAGTTTTTCAACCGCACCTTAATTCTATAATATAACCCTATTTTGTCAACTAATATTAGCTATTTTACAAAATTTTTCAGGTTCTATTCTCCGTCAGAAGATGATAGCACCTCTGCTGCCCGGAGGCAAGCGGAACGTGCAGAAGGATTTTGTTTTAATTCCTCTACACTTGCAGTCACAACTTTGGGCGTAAGAATTTGCACCTTAGTAATTGCTTCTTTATCTTTCAAAAATTGCTTCACAATTCTATCTTCTAAAGAGTGAAAGCTAATGCATACTAACCTGCCATGAGGATTAAGTAAGTCAAGAGCAACCGGTAAAAATGAATGAATATTATCAAGTTCATTGTTGACATAAATACGCAATGCTTGAAACACTCTTGTAGCAGGGTGTATTCGACTACGCACGCGTGGATTGTGCGGCACAGCTTTTTCAATTATTGCTGCTAATTGATCGGTCGTTTGAATTGGTTTCTTTTGTCGAAAAGCGATAATTGCGTTTGCAATTTGCTTTGCATATCGCTCTTCACCCAATTGCCAAAATAATTCACGTAATTTTAATTCACTTGATTGATTCAATACAATTTCTGCAGTTAACTTTTGATGTGCTGGTGACATTCGCATATCTAATGGAGTGGATCTATATACTGAGAACCCGGCACGCTGTGTAATTTGAACTTGCGAAGTACCAAAATCTGCAAGAATACCGTCTACCGAATCGATCCGCTCTTTTTTTAATATTTTATACAATAAGCTAAAGTTGCCCCAGAGTAATGTAAGCCTATCACCAAATTCTTCTTTGAGTGGTTCGCCAAACATTTCTATAGCACGCGTATCCCAATCCATTGCAATAACAGAACAGTTAGGTTCGCGCTCTAAAATAGCTCGCGTATGTCCGCCTGCGCCAAAGGTTACATCTAGGTAAACTTTTCCCGGCTGAGGGTTTAAATACTCAAGAACTTCTTGAACTAATACCGATTTATGGGTCGGATTTGGTGACGGCTGGGTCATAATACTTACTATACCTATTAAAGAATAATTCTTATGTGATTTCTGTTTTTTTAATCATTGCCTCTACCAAATTACCCAATCCTATACCATTTGATCCTTTGACCAATACCATAGCTGGTTGATGTAATATGCTTGATAAGCAAGAAACGGCTTCTTTCCAGGTTGGTACATGTTCAACCTCCATCCCTGAAGGAATGGTCTTTTTTGTCCATTGTACCATATTACCAACTAAAATCACTTTATTTACCGAGGGAACCTTGCTTAAGAATCGTCCTATCTGTCTATGCCAAAAGGGTGAGTTCACTCCCAGTTCAAGCATATCTCCTAAAACTACTACCTTTGATGCACTTGTTTCAATCCTACCAAATGCTAATAAGGCTGCCTTCATACTTTCAGGGCTGGCATTGTACGCATCATTAATAAGAGTACCTTTATTGTCCTTGAGTACGCATTCTTCGAACCGACCTGGAACATTCACCGGAGTTTGAATTCCTTTAATTATTGCCTGGGCAGGTATGCCTAGATAATGCGCAGCACTTGCAGCAGCAAGACAATTAAAGATAAGGCCCTCGTGACCCTTTTTTAATTGAACGTTATGTTTTTCTTTATACAACTTTAAAACAAAAGTTGCTTGATTGCTGCTAATTAAAATTTTACGCGCCTGAATTTGATTGCTCGTTTTTGAACCGAATTTTAATACCGGATGTCGATAACTGATAGTACTTAATAATGGTTGATCACCATTAATAATTCCTACGCTCGTGTCATTAAAATATTTAAAAATATCACGTTTTTCATGCGCAATATCTTGTAATGAACCTAGGCCTTCCATATGACTATGACCAATTGCAGTAATTATGGCCGTTGTAGGGCGCAAAATATGTACAATACTTCCCATCTCGCCGGGTTTTGAAATACCACATTCAAAAATACCTACCTTATGTGTTGAGCGTAATTTTAATATATTAATAGCTACACCAATTTGAGTATTTTGATTTCCACTGGATATCAATGCTGACATTTCATTAGCTTGAAAAATATTTGCAAGTACATGCTTAGTAGTTGTTTTTCCTACTGAACCGGTAATACCTATTATAGGAATAGTAAATTCTGAACGCCACGCAGATGCTAATTTAAGCAACGCTTGAATAGTGTCTTGCACACAAACAATTAATGTATTTTTTTGCAAAGTAACATCAGAAGAGAGAAATGATTGTTTATCGTGTGCAATAATACAACCTGCTGCACCGCGCTTAAACGCATCTGCAATGTATGCATGGCCACCTACTACTTTTCCTGGTAACGCTACAAAAATTTCGCCGGGATTAATAGTTCGAGAATCTATACTTACTTGTATATCTTGCGGGAATGCATTACTAATAATAGTAGCATCCGGGAGTACGCCCCGTAAAAAATGCTCATCAAATCGCATTAACTGTCTCCGTTTTTCGTCACGTATATGTTTGCACAAAATTGTCTATTTAAATTTCTATACCAAATGAAAAATGTCGATTTTTTGCAAATTTGTCAAGAAATAAATATGTTGATATCGTGCTACAAATGCTATTATCGCAACACTTTTCTTGTTTTACTGCCTTGCGAAGGAGTAATTCTTCCTTGTGATTCAAGCATATCAATAATACGTGCTGATCGGTTATATCCAATTCTAAATCTTCGTTGCAATAATGAAATAGAAACCTCATCTATCTCATCAAGATATGAAACAATATCATCTAACAACGGATCGTTATCATCAAAGCCATTTGTTTTATCACGTAAGCATTCTTGTGTGATATCAAGATATTCAACTTGGCGCTGCGATTTAACATGTGAAACTACTTGTTCAATTTCTCTATCAGAAACATATGCGCCATGCACACGTTTTAATAATGAGTCAGATGAATCAAGAAATAACATATCACCGCGACCAAGCAATTTATCAGCACCTGAACAATCAAGAATCGTGCGCGAATCAATCTTTGAAGTCACTCTAAATGAAATACGGCTGGGAAAGTTAACTTTAATAAGACCGGTAATGACATCAACTGAAGGACGTTGAGTTGCGAGTATCATATGAATACCTGCAGCACGAGCCATTTGGGTAATACGGGTAACCATTTCTTCAATGTCACGACCCGCAGTCATCATCAAATCAGCTAACTCATCAACAACTACTACTATAAATGGTAATGGTTCATGCGCAGACTTAGTTACAATTTTGTTGTAATCAAAAAGATTACGCGCGCCCGTTGCTGCCATTTTTTCATAGCGCTCTTCCATTTGTTGTACTACCCAGCGTAATACCGGCGCTGCATATTTAGGATCAGTCACGATAGGAAATAGTAGATGAGCAACATCTGCATATGGTGCAAACTCTAAACGTTTAGGATCGATGAGTATTAATTTTAATTCATCAGGACTGCGTTTACACAACAAGCTTACTAACATTGCGTTTAACGCAACTGATTTACCCGAACCTGTTGACCCGGCAATTAATAAATGTGGCATGCGTGCTAAATCAACAACAACATTATTTCCAATAGTGTCATGTCCAATTACTAACGGTAATGCTCCGGTAAAGTCTTTATATTGACTTGATTGTATAACCGATGCAAATAATACATCTCTACGCGTACGATTTGAAACTTCAAAACCTATTACTGATCTTCCGGGTATTGGTGCAATAATACGTATACTTAATGCTTGCAATGCAAGCGCTAAATCATCTTCCAGTGCAATAATTTTGCTAATTTTAGTATCTATTTTTGGTTGATATTCAAATAAAGTAACTACCGGTCCGCGCTTGATAGCAATTACTTTTCCAAAAACTCCAAATCTCTCTAATTTTTCTTGCAAGATCCCTGCTCGCTGTTCAAGCTCTTTCATAAGATGCGAATCATTTTGTTCGTCTTGTACACCAATAAAAATTGCACTATCAGGTAAGTGGTATGCTTTTTTTACGATCTTTTTTGGTAATACCGTTGGTTCTTCTTGAAAATCTTCTATATCAATGTGAACCATAGGTTCAGATTCAACTACCGACGCAACTTTTTGAGCTATTTGAGTCATGAATTGTGAAAGTGAATTACTAGTCATTTCTTCAACAAATTCACTCTCTTGCTCATTATAATTTTCATATATTGAACTATCATTAGGTAAAATTTCAGATGATGCATAATATTCTGTTAATTGCGGTGTTTGTATTGCGCGACTACCCGCATATTCATCGGTGGTGTAATCATATGCATTTGCATGCGATGGTTCTGGCAATGAATTACAATAGCGATATACCCTACGAAATATATATGTGAATTTATTCATTAAATCGTACATTGAATGAACTATATAACTTAGCCCCGGTCTAATCACTGTCTTCCAGCTGCACAGAGCACGTAAACTATATAAAGTAGATTGAATTAATCCAATAAATGAAAGCCGTGATAATACAATTACACAAACGATAAATAACATTTGTAAAAAAATAAACGTACCAATGCGATCAAATGAAATAACAAGCAACCGCGTGATTACTTTTCCTATCATTCCACCCGCGTATGTATTTTTATAAAATTCAAATCCATATAAGTTGCCCAAAGCCGCAAGTACTATCATACCCACAGTTGCCGCTGCAAACCTATCCCATTCTTGTTTCATAGACTGGTTAGTGATTAAAAAATAAGTCATCATGCACATAATCCCTATTATGCACCATGCAGCACTAGCCAATAAGAATAATAATAACGAAGCAATATATGACCCAAATAAACCACATGCATTGGTCACTGGAGTTGTTTTAGTTGAAACATGAAAGAACGAAGCATCTTGCGGATTAGAAGTCCCTAATGCTACAGCAAGAAATATTGTCGCGGCTAATAATACAATGACTAAAATTTCTTTTTTGCACCAATCAAATTGATTAAATAACCAACTATTTTGCAGATTAAAATTCATACTAATCCCCCCTCAATTTACTATTCTCGCCTACAGACCAATCATGACAACGATGCCAGTAAGTATTATAGGTACTATCATATACCTGGCTATGCCTTTAACTTCTTGTCTGCTTGCTTTTACCGCAAACCAAACAAAACTATACCCAGCAATGATACTGCAAATAATAATAACTAATAGAATATCCGGTTGCAATAATTGTAACATTAAGCCCCGATTAGTAACGGTAATTACACTCTTTACTACTGCTGCAGTTAATAAAGGCAATACCACTAACCATGAAAGAGCAAACGCATGATTTGCAGGGTATCCCAATGCAAGAAATATAATATAAATAAGAGCTAGACGAGAAATACCTGGTATAAAAGCAACTGATTGCACTATACCAACTACTATTGCTTGCTGAACTAGTGACAAACCAGCTATTTTATTATTAAAACAATGAGAATAATAAAGTAATAACGCCGTTAGAGTAAAACCTATGAACAATATAACACTATTGGTAAGTGACGGTATCAAGAAAAAATATGAAAATGCCGATATACAATCGACAATTCCTATTAATACCATACCGTTGACTGCATTTTTTTTAATCGAAGAAGTAGATATACCTTTTAGCTGAGACCAAAAATAAATAAGAACAATCACAACGGTAGGAATATGTAACAAGTGAGCAATGGATGCATGAAACATGTGATTATGATTATATATACCAAACGCATGCATTATTTTTGCGTACAACAATTGATGGCCAGAACTGCTAATAGGAAAACTCTCTGCAATGATCTGCGCAGCTATCCAAAAATAAAATAATATGTTCATAAGAATGACTATAGATTGTATTTAATATTAAAGTTATTCAACATATTCATTCTTACATTTTTTCTTATACATTTCAAAAATAATAACTGAGTTCAAGCATGCCTGAATGATTAAACTCACAAAAAAAGATATTGACAACCTACCCAAAATCATGGTGAAATCTTTAGACATGAGAGTAAAAAAATATCTGACCTTACATAAATGATCATTGAAAGCCTCATCTTGAAGCATTCAATATACGAAAGGCATGAGTAGTAGATATATATAAGAAGCTTTAATCAATCCCCACAAACACACACATCAATTCCATGATAAATACAAAAAAGAGTAATGATGGAATTTAAGGAGTTAGTCATTATGAAACATATGCTAAAGAAATTTTTTGGCATTGCTGCTTTATTAAGCACCGCAATTGCCGTAGCTGATACAAGCACGTCACCCTACATCACTATCCGTTCACAAAGCGTTGATTCAGCTCGTGAATTAGTTGGATGGGCAAACGATTACCATATTAATTTGTTTGATATGTGCAAATTATATGGTTCATTTGCAGTAACCCCAGAATATACGCGTTCGTTCCGCGCAAGCTCAATTGCAAACGCATTATTTGGTAATGATTTGCAAACAAGCAATGGTGTAACACTTAATAATAATAGTGCATTATCATGCAACTCTGATTGCGGTAGAACGATCAGAATTTCAGGCTCTTGTGCAACAGGCCGTGGTGAATTTGATTGGTTAGGTGATTACTTTGGTCTGCCTATTGATTACGTTGGTGGATTCTCTGTAAAGCCTCGTATCAGCAACTTTTTAGTTGATTTCAACTTATACTTAGGACTTGATGAGTGGATGGAAGGTTTATACTTCCGTATTCACGCTCCAGTTGTAACTACGCGTTGGAACCTTGGGTACTGTGACAACACAGTTAACTCGGGAACAGCTAGTTATGCTGCCGGTTACTTCACTCCAGCACCAGTTTTTGCAAGCTCTTTAAATCAAAGACCTGAAGATTTCTTCTGTAATGAACGAGTGCCAAAACTTGCTGGCGCGGGTGATCCATTCTCAACGCCTGCCGGTGCTAATGTTGCAACGTTCTTACCATTACAATACAGCAAATTTGCATGCTGTGGATCGATAAAAGAAACTAAGCTTTCTGATGTAATTTGGGCTTTAGGTTGGAACTTCTTCCAAGATTGTGATTATCACCTTGGCCTAAATATTCGTGGTTCATTCCCAACAGGAACTCGTCCTGAAGGCATTTATATTTTCGAACCAGTTATTGGTAACGGACATCACTTTGAATTAGGTGGTGGATTAACTAGCCACATTACCTTATGGAGAAGTGATTGCGAAGACGCTCAATTTGGTTTCTATTTAGATGCAAACGTAACTCACTTATTCAAAACACGTCAAAGACGTTCTTTTGATTTAGTTGGTAAACGTGCTGGTAACAGCCGTTATATGTTAGCTGAAAAAATTGGAACACCCGTTACTCCAACTTCATTAGCAGGTAACCCTACAGAAAATACCGCTACTGCAGGTAATACTGTATTGACTTCTCAATTTAAAAACATCTACTCACCCGTTGCTAACTTAACTACATTCGATGTAAATGTTAGCATTGGTGTTCAAGCTGATGTTACTGCATTGTTTGATTACACATGGTGCGGTTTTAGCTGGGATATCGGTTACAACTTCTGGGGCCGTAGCTGCGAAAAAATCACCATCGATTGCGACTGCGGTAATACTCAGTTAGCCGATGGTAGAACATGGGCATTAAAAGGCGATGCATATGTATTCGCTTATATCCCGTTAGACGGTTTAAACCTTCCTACGGGCTCAGTAGCAAACCAAGCTATTGCACTTTCAGCTACTGAAAGTCTTGCAACTATCCACTCAGGAACTAACGTTCCGTTTGCAACTGCATGTACTGCAGGTGTAACCAACAGAAATCCAAATGTTGATAATGTGCAATTTGCGGTTTATAACAACATTGCCGATACTGATGTATTAAAAGTGGGTCCAGGAATTCCTATAGCTACAACAGTTGCTACTCAACAAAGAACTTCTGTTCAAGCAATATTCTTGAATGATGCAAGTGTTGATATCAATGCTGCACGCACTAAAGGATTATCACACAAAGTATTTACTAACTTTAGTTACACGTGGAACCGCAATGACGATTGCTGGTTGCCATTCGTTGGTGTAGGCGGAAAAGTTGAATTTGGTAGCCATGAAAGTAGTTGCAACTCAGGTTGTTCAACAACTACAACCATTACTACTTGTTCAACCTCATGCAATACTGATTGCAGCAACTGTAAATCATTTGCAATTTCAGAATGGGGTGTATGGGTCAAAGGCGGAATTTCATTCCACTAATCCATATATTTTGCTTACAAAGCAAAATATAAAAATGTTAGCAAACATTACTAATACCTCACAGGCTCGGATTATTCCGGGCCTGTGTTATTTTAATTTTACTTTTTTATCAATAGTTTTGACGTCACAAAACTATTGACCAACTGCTAGAAACAGTACTATGTTGTATCCGATAGTGAATGTTTAATTAAAGGAGAAACAATGAAGCATCACGCATATAAGTTATTATTACTTGCTGCAGCTGTTATCGGTAACAGCTTTGCCGATAATCGGGTAGCATCGTATTTTATGATTCGTTCGCAAAGTGAAGATTCAGCGCGTGAATTGGTTGGATGGGCAAATGATTTTCATATCAACTTAGCCGATATGGATTGCATGTATACATCACTATCATTCACGCCAGAATACACTCGCAGCTTCCGCCCCTCTCAAATAGCTGAAGCATTATTTGGCACAGATCTTCGCGCAATTTGTGATTGCCCTACCATTAATATCTCTGGCAGTCGTGTTGCAAATCGTAGCATTCAGGATTGGTTAGGCGATTATTTTGGTCTGTCAACTGATTACGAAGGCAGCTTCTGCATCCAACCACGTATTCAAAACGCATTACTTGATATTAATTTATACGTTGGCCTTGATAATATTTGCCACGGCTTATTCTTCAAAATACACGCACCAATCGTTCATACTCGTTGGGATTTAAATTTTGAAGAAACAGTTACTACTCCAGGACAAGCGGGTTATATCGAAGGATATTTCTCACAAGCGTTTACTCCGGCACAAAATTTAAACCGCAGTTTCACTGATTACATTTGTGATGGCTTGGTTCCAACATTGGTTTCAGATTCAGCATTATTTGGTGATCAACCAGAAGTTACTTTCACACCATTATCACATGCTAAATTTGGTTGTGGTTCTTTACCAACTACTAAGTTATCTGATATTCAAATGGCTCTTGGCTGTAATTTCTGGCAACATTGCGATTACAATGTTGGCCTTTCATTACGCGCAGTAATTCCAACAGGTACTCGTCCAAATGGTGAATATTTATTTGAACCAATTATTGGTAATGGTCATCATTTTGAATTTGGTGGCGGTCTAAATTCATACGCTCGTGTATGGTCAGATGATGAAGGTCGCATGTTAAGTGTTTACTTAGATGTTAACATGACCCACTTATTTAAATCACGCCAAATTCGGGTATTTGATCTAAAAAATAGTATCAATAGCCGCTATATGTTAGCTGAATTATTAGGAACACCCGTTCTAGACCTACAAGCTGGCGCAGGGCTAGCTGTTCCAAATGGCCAATTCCAACGAGTATTTGCTCCCGTTGCAAACTTAACTGCATTACCGGTTAATGTAAGTGCTAAATTGCAAACAGATCTTACCTTATTATTCAATTACACACACGGTGGATTTACGTGGGATATTGGTTATAACTTCTGGTCACGCACTTGCGATCGCTTGACTATTGCATGCGACAACCCATTTCTTAATAACAATACATGGGCCCTAAAAGGTGACGCTGCGGTTTATGGGTTCCAATTAACACCCGGTAGCAACGTAATTGCATTGTCCGCAACTGAAAGTGATGCAACTATCCATAGTGGTACTAACAACTTTACCGGTCCATTAAACTCTGATGGTGGTCTTAGCGGTGTACGCCCTATAGCTAACCCTGGTGTAAATAATGCACAATTAGCATTCAGTGGCGGATTCCCATTATCTGATTTATCAGTTGGTGGTATTCAAACACGTACATCACTTGATCCTATCTATTTAAGTGAAGATGATTTAAATATCGATGGTGCGCGCAATCGTGGTATGTCAAATAAGTTATTCACTCACTTTGCATATAACTTCTTAGACAGTGAGTGCTGGATTCCATATATAGGCGGTGGTGTAAAGGTTGAATTTGGAAATGTTAAATCAAGCATTGATCTTAACGGCTGTCAACCAATTATTATTGAACGCTGCTCTTCATGCAACAGATACGCTGTTTCAGAATGGGGTGTTTGGTTAAAAGGTGGAGTTTCATTCCAATAATCGTTCATAAAAAAAGAACATTAAATGGCTCGGGTAAAACCGGGCCATTTTTATATCTGCACTAGACATCCGTCTCTGATGTATTAACCTGTAAGCAAGCTGCGACTTTAAAAGGAGTTCGGATGAAGCATCACATTTTTAGAAATATAATTATAAGCATTTTTTTTTCATTGATTCACGGTTGCCTATTACCTACTATTACGTATTTTAATCCTCGCTCTATATCAATCGATAGTGCTCGAGAATTAGTGGGAATAACACCCTATCTTTTTGATACTGAACCGTGCATACAACATATCTTTGCAGCAACTCCCGGCTATACTCATTCCATTAAAGAAAACGCATTAGCTGATTGCATTTTTGGTAGTGCATTATTACATGGTAATTGTCCAACATTACATATTTCAGGAACTACTTCCGGTGGGCGCATGCCAACCGATTGGTTAGCAGATTATTTTGGGTTGCCTACCGATTTTAGAGCAGCGGTAACCATGCATCCATCCATTACTAATTTTTTAATTGATTTGTTTTGGTATACCCAATTTAGTAATAATTGGTATATTCGCGCACATGCACCACTCGTACGAACCAGTTGGAGCCTTGGATTATTTGAGGTGACTTCTGAACCGGGCGTTGAAAATTATACTGCAGGATATTTTGCACCTGCCGCTGCTAATTCACAAACATTATTACATTCATTTCTTGATTATATTGAAGGTAATAATGCACCCACCACCGGCACCACAGTTTTTGAACCATTACTTAATGCACGAATGTCTAGAAAAAGTTTATTTAAAAGCAGTTTGTCTGATATTCAATTATTAGTGGGTTGGAATTACTTACAAGAAGATTGTTATCATATTGGACTATTTGCAGAACTTAACATTCCCACCGGCACTCGACCTAAAGGGATATGGCTTTTTGAACCCATTGTTGGTAATGGACACCATGTTGGTATTGGTGGCGGAATCAGTGGGCATATTCAAATATGGCATAAAGATGCAGAATATTGGTGTGCAGATAAATACCCCAAATTACTATATCTCTGGGCAGAACTTCATTTAGTTCATCTATTTTCTGCTTCTCAACATCGATCATTTGATCTGTATAAACAAGGTAAAAATAGTAGATACATGCTAGCTACACAATTAGGAACACCGGTAATACATAATTTGCAAATCGGCCCTGACGCGTTAAATCTTGCTCCAGCTCCATTACAATTTAAAAATAGAGTAACTGCTGTTGCAAACTTAACCACGCTTCCGGTGAACGTTTCTTCTTCATATCAATTGGATGCTACGGTATTGCTTTCATATGAACATAAACGATGGAATTACCAAATCGCGTATAATGTATATGCGCGCGGGTGTGAACATATATGCGTTAATACTGATTGTTCTCCCCGAATATTGCAAGAAACATGGGCAATTAAAGGTGATTCATTTGTATTTGGTTTTGATCCGGTTAATGCGTTAGCGCCTGTTGCATTATCTGCAACTCAATCAACGGCAACTATTTTTACCGGAACTAATTTTGCCGGGTACAGCGACGATGCAATAAATACTGCAGCCGCACAAGCAAACCCGGGAATTGATAATCCTCAATTTGCATTTGGAGATGGCGTAGGCGATAGTACAACTAATCAATTGCGTCAACCATCTGATCTATTTAATACGCGAACATCTATTGGACCAATTCTTATAACACCTGCTGATGTTAACTTTGCAAGTGCAAAAACAACAAATCTTACTCAAAGCATTGTTGCTCATATTAGCCACAGTTGGTTACAATGCACCTGTGCAACGCCATTTTTAGGATTTGGTGGAAAAGTTGAATTAGCATTACGTAACAGTGAATGCTCCACTTCATGCGCTCGATGCAGCTTATCGCAAATTGCATTGTGGCTTAAAACTGGCGTCACCTTTTGAAAATAATTGATCAAAGGCTTCATATGAAAAAGATTATATATAGCTTACTATTTATATGCACACCATTTATCGGGTGCAATTCTACCGCAACATATTATAGTATTCGTTCTCAAAGCGAAAACAGCGCTCGTGACATTTCTGGATGGGCAAATGAGTTTCATATTCATCAATATTGCCCTAATTATTGGTATGGTTGTTTTGCATTAACCGGATATTACAATATCAGTCTTAATCAAAATTCAATCTTAGAAACGCTCTTTGGCTCTGATGCAAATTGTTATCCGGGTGGATTGCAGGTAGACATTCAAGGAAGCAGAGTTGAAGATCGCAAATCGAATAGCTGGTTGGCAGATTATTTTGGATTACCAACCGATTATGAAAGTAGATTATTTTTTAATCCGATAATTCAAAACTTCTTGCTTGATGTCGGCTGGTACATGCCTTTGACTATGTGTCACCCTAATGCATATTTTTACATTCACGCTCCCATTACACAAACACAATGGAATTTAGACCTACAAGAAGTCATTATAAAACGAGGAAATATTTTAGGATATGACCCCGGTTATTTCAGTCCACAAGCGGTAGAGCGACGTGATCTATTAAAAAGTTTCACGCGCTACTCAAGTCGGTGTGAAGCACCTGATTTAGGCGACAACAGTACGTTTGTACCATTAGAGCGCAGCAAAATTTCTGAAGCAGTTCAATATGCAACGGGGTTATCTGATATTCAATTGCAAGTTGGTTATAACTTCATATTAGAATGCACCCGACATCTTGGAATGAACCTGCGTGCGGCAATTCCTACTGGTACACGACCTAAAGGTATTTATTTATTTGAACCCATTGTAGGCAATGGTCATCATTGGGAATTAGGTTTTGGCGTTACTGCGCATCAAGAAATTTGGCGTACGTGGAATGAAGAACAATCTACTGCACTCTATTTTGAATTGTATGTGACTCATTTATTTAAAACTCGTCAAACACGTTCATTTAATTTAAATAATGGAATTAATAGTCGGTATATGCTTGCACAAAAAATGGATACACCCGTAGTAAATCTTCTTGCATCTCCAACAGAAAATAATTTAAACGGAACTGCTCCCGGTGCACAATTTAAAGGTGTATTTTGTCCCGTTGCAAATTTAACAACGTTCCCGGTAAACATATCAATCAATGCGCAAGTAGATATGAGCATTCTGTTAAACTACACAAATCATGAATGGACGTGGGATTTTGGTTATAACCTCTGGATGCGCACATGCGAAAATATTTCAGTAGATTCTGATTGTACCCTCCCATTCACTAATAACAAAGAATGGGCACTTAAAGGTGATACTTTTGTATATGGATTTACTTCAACAGATACAATTCCTGCACAATTTGCAGGTGTTCCCGGTTTACTTTCTGCAACTCAAAGTAAAGCAACTATTCATAATGGCACAAACACTCCGGCTGGCACCAACTTTATAGATCCTGACAATCGGCGCAATCCTGGAATTGATAATCCACAATTTGCAACCTATGGATCAATTGCCATTGAACATTATGCACCCGGAATACTATCATTCTTACCTAATACTCAACAACGCACATCGTTTCAACCCATCTTGTTACAGCCATCTGATATCAACATACAAGAAACATCTACAAGATCATTGTCTCACAAGTTTTTTTTACAAATTACCTATAATTGGTTACAGCACGAAGAATCTATTCCGTATATCGGATTTGGTTTAGAAATTGAAGCTGGTTCAAATCAATCGACTTGCAACAATACCTCATGTGATTCTGGCTGCTTGAAAAGCACATCGAGTCAAATGGGTATTTGGTTCAAAGGAGGGCTTAGCTTTAACTAATTTTTTATGCAATTGTAACAGCTGATAAAAAGATTGACGAAATTAGCATGCGTATGCAATATTTGACGAAGAACAATGTATTACCATGCACCTTTTAAGGAGAGGTCTATGAATCACACGATTAACAGATGTATTTTAGCAGTTACGCTCTTATTGAGTGGCACGCTACTTACTGCAGCATTTAGTACCCCACTATTTCTTCCTCGTTCACAAAGCGTCGATTCAACTCGCGAATTGATTGGATTAGCAAATGATTACCACATTCATTTATTTGATGAATGTGATAATTATGTAAATCTTGCAATCACCGCTGAATTTGATCGTTCATTTAGAGGTAATAATATTGCGCAAAGTTTATTTGCAAGCGATTTAACTGGTAGCTGTAATTGCGATAGCATCAGGGTTGTTGGTAGGGGTGTAGATTTTACGCGAGTTCAACTTGATGGAACATATCGCAAACCAACTGATTGGTCAGGAGATTATTTTGGTCTACCGGTAGATCATATTGGTTCATTTACTGTTAACCCTCGCATTCAAAACGTAATCATCGATGCAAACTTCTTTGTTGGCCTAAATCGCTTTGCTCAAGGGTTATACCTTAATATCCATGCTCCCTTTGTAAATACTCGCTGGAGGCTTGGTTATGAAGAGATTACCGAGCAAGGCGGCAATACAGGATATGAAGCAGGTTATTTTGCACCCGATGCAGTACCTGATACTAATCTACTTAACACCTTTGAAGAATTTATTACTGGAGAATCATTCCCCGCGCTAAATGGTGGAGTTACTTTTGCACCGTTACGTAATAGTAAATTTGGATGCGGAACATTAACTAAAACACGTTTGTCTGACATTCAATATGCAATCGGATATGATTTCTTCCAGTGCGATGATTACCATTTTGGTATTGCCTTACGCGGTTCATTACCAACCGGTAACAAAGTGTATGGAGAATATCTATTTGAACCTATCGTAGGTAATGGTCACTTTTATGAATTAGGTGCAGGATTTACCGGTCACTGGACATTCTGGCGCAGCTGCGATAATGATGCGTCATTAAGTCTATGGGCTGAAGGTAACTTCACTCATTTATTCAAAACAACACAACGCAGATCATTCGATTTATGCAATGGTAATAACAGCCGCTATATGCTTGCAGAATTATTAGGCACACCAATCCAAGATAATTTACGCGGTGCTGGTGCTATTCCAAGTGCACAATTTAAAAATCTGTATACACCCGTTGCAAACCTTACGACTATCGACGTTCAAGTAAGCATTCCAGTTCAAACTGACTTTGCTATATTGCTTGATTATACACATTGCAATTGGAGCTGGGATATCGGTTACAACTTCTGGGGCCGTAGCTGTGAAAAAATATCTATAGATTGTGATTGTCCTACATTGTTGTCTTCACAAACATGGGCACTTAAAGGTGATTCTTTCTTATTCGGTTTTGATCGCGCAAGTGCTGGCAATCCTGCAGTTCCATTATCTGCAACACAAAGCCAAGCAACCATTCATGGTGGCTTCAACTTTGCACCTGGCTTTCTTCCAGCAACAGCAATACGTAACTTTGGTATTGATAACCCTCAATTAGCAACCGGTGATGGCAGTGGGGGCATTGCAAACAATATCTTAGATGCTTCTGTTGGTGGGCTAGACCAAACCAATACTTCAATCAATCCCGTATTACTTACTAATGATAGTATAAATCTTGAGGGCGCACGCACTAAAGGTCGCTCACATAAATTCTTTACTAACTTAAGTTATACATGGGCAGACCATTGCGAATTCATTCCATTCTTGGGTGCTGGATTCAAACTTGAATTTGCACCACATCGCTCAGTATGTAACTCATCATTGTTAATTGCTCAACCGCAACTATCACCTATCTGTTCTCCCTCTTCTTGTAAATCATGCACCACAATTGGTGTTTCACAATGGGGTATTTGGTTACGTGGCGGATTATCATTTAACTAATTATTGTTAATACAACGAACTACAAAGGGCTCAGAAATTTCTGGGCCCTTTTTAATGTAAATTAATATTGTGTAATTGACGACTGAGCTTGACTTTTGCACAGGTCTATATCATGTTAAACTCAAACAAAGTGAGTATCATCAAGCACAGGAGTAGTAGCCCATGAAATTCATCCGCATAGTATCCATTGTTCTCCCTTTACTATTCAGCATAATACATTCAAGCAATCACGTTGCACCATATATTGGACTTCGCTCAATGAGCGTTGATGCAGCACGTGAATTAGTTGGATGGGCAAATAATTATCACATTCATTTATATAACAATTGCAATCTTTATACTTCATTTGCAATTACTACAGAGTACACACATTCATTTGATGGACAACGCATTGCTCGTAATTTATTTGGCTCAGATTTAGTATCGGTTGCCGGCAGCAATCGTCCGGTGATAAAAATAAGCGGTTCACAAGTTGCTAATCGCGCTGCTACTGACTGGCTTGCAGATTATTTTGGATTACCAACGGATTTTCAAAGCACCTTCAGCACACATCCTACCGTTGATAATTTAGTAGTAGATTTTAATTATTATTTAGCACTCAATGATTGGTGGCGTGGATTATATTTTAGAATGCATGCACCGGTTGTGCATACGCGCTGGGATCTTAATTATTGTGAAAATATCACCAATCTAGGAACTCTTGGGTATAATCCCGGATATTTTAATGATGAACTATTAGGCACTCCGCGTGATAATTTATTACAAAGTTTTGAAGATTATATTTCAGGTCAACGCGCACCTATTTTAGAAGGTAGTGTTTCATTTGAAGCATTACAAAAAGCTAAAATGAGTCCTAAGCGTTTGGTAAAAACATGTCTTGCAGAGTTAGAAGTTGTTCTTGGGTGGGATATTTGGCAAGCTGCCTTGTATCATTTTGGTATTAATTGTCGCGCAGCATTCCCGAGTGGCAATCGACCACAAGGCGAATATTTATTCGAACCAATTGTAGGAAACGGTCACGCATGGGTAATTGGTGCAGGAATTTCTACCCATTATCAATTTTGGACTGATGAATGCACTCGAACTGCCGGTGTATATATAGATGCAAATTTTACTCATCTCTTTTCGGCGCGCCAAGGAAGAATTTTTGATATTGACTCGGGTGGCAACTCGCGCTACATGCTTGGAGCAAAAGTTGATGTACCGGTAAGCAACAGTCTACAAGGCCCGGGTGGGAATTTAGCAACCGGGCAATTTCAAAACTTATTACGCCCTCTTGCAAACTTAACTACCTTTAATGTTGACGTTACTATTGGCATGCAAACAGACATCGTCATATTACTCGATTGCACATTGGGTGGTTTAAGCATGGATCTTGCATATAACTTTTGGTCACATAATTGCGAACGCATAACAGTGCGTAATAACTGTCCACCACAATTTACTAACGATACTGTTTTTGCATTAAAAGGTGATGCGTATTTATTTGCATTCGACGTTGCTAACGCCAATGAACCGGTTGCACTTTCAAGCACTGAACGATTAGCAACTATTCATGCAGGTACCAACACCCCTATTGGCACAACATTTACACCCGCACAAACATTAAATCCTAACATTGATAATCCACAATTAGCCTTTGGTGACACCGGTCTTGGCGTTCAAACACTCTATGCAAACAGCTTGGGCATCAATCAACAACGAACATCAATTCAACCCATAGTGTTAAATCCAAATCAACTTAATACTCAAGGTGCACGCACCAAAGGGTTATCCAATCGTGTAATTGCACATATCAGTTATACGTGGAATGAACATTGTACGTGGATTCCATTTATTGGTTGTGGCGGTTTTGCAGAATTTGTACCGAATTTTGACATTCTGTGTTCGCGCGATTGCACCTGCATTCGCACTAATATTAATCAATGGGGTGTATGGCTAAAAGGAGGCGCATCATTTAACTGATAAACACGTTTTTTTCTATTGACTTGTACAGCAATTTCGTATGATATTGTTTACAGCAAATTACAACACTACTAATTGTAAGAAGGAGTTAAGAGGCATGAAGCGTACTCTTAAACATTACCTAGCACTAGGTATTCTTTTTGTTTGGTCAGGCTTGTCAGCCGATTCATCTGTTGCGCCCTATTTTAGCATTCGTTCTCAAAGCGTTGATTCAGCACGTGAATTAGTTGGCTGGACTCACTTTGTTAATTTAACTGATAAAGATTGTAATTACGGTGTATTTTCAATAACACCTGAATATACTCGCTCATTCAATTCAACTAACATTGCTGAATGTTTATTTGGCCCTGATTTAGTTGAATGCCGCGAAATTCATATTTCCGGTAGCCGTGTAGCAGGAAGAAATTCTACAACTGATTGGTTAGCAGATTATTTTGGTTTACCAACAGATTACCAAAGCACCTTGTCAGTGCGCCCTATGATTGAAAATTTCTTGGTTGATTTCAACTTCTATATTGGCCTTGAATCATTACTTGATGGTTTATATTTTAGGGTGCATGCTCCAATAGTGCATACACGCTGGAGATTGAATCTGCATGAAACAGTTGTTGCCACTGGCACATCTGGTTATGCTATTGGTTATTTTGCACCGTTTGCTGTTCCTCGATCACAATTAGTAACTACCTTCAGTGATTATGCTTGTGATGGTGACACACCTCTATTAGCAAACACTACGTTAACTGGTGTAACTCCAGGACCAGTATTTCAACCATTAAAATACGGAAAATGGAATTGTAACAAACTTACTCAAACCAAATTGTCTGATATTATTTGGGCATTGGGTTGGAATTTCTGCGAAAATTGCGATTACCATGTTGGCTTAAATGCTCGTGGTGCAATTCCAACAGGTACTCGTCCTGACGGTGAGTATTTCTTTGAACCGGTTGTTGGTAACGGTCACCATTGGGAACTTGGTGTCGGTTTCACCGGACATTATACGTTCTGGAGAGATTGCTCAGAACAACGCAGCATGGGTGTGTATTTAGATGCAAACTTTACTCATTTATTTGCAACTCGTCAAACTCGTTCATTTGATTTAGCAAATAAACCAAACAGCCGTTATGCATTAGCCCAAAAAATTGCTGAACCTGCGGTAAATTTATTTGCTGCAAATGCTATTGGTGTTCAAATAGAACAAACCGTACAATTTAAAGATATATATACTTCAGTTGTTAACCTTACAACCTTACAAATGGATGTAAGCGCAACGTTACAAGCTGATATCACTGCTTTATATAATTATCACAATGATTGCGGATTCGAGTGGGATCTTGGTTACAACTTCTGGACACGCACATGCGAGAAAATTAACTTTAATAATGCACGTTGCTTTGAACCTGACTTAAGCATGTGGGCATTAAAAGGTGACGCACATGTATATGGCTTTGCCAACGCAGGCGGAATTGTTCCTGTTGATACTCCTATCGCATTAGCTGGTACAGAAAGTTTAGCAACTATTCATGGCGGTCGTAATAATTTTGTGGGCTCTAATAGCAAACTTGGCGGCATAAATGGCATTCGTCCAACTGCTAACCCTGGCATTGATAATGCAGGTATAGCTACAACTAACGGTGTTCAAATAATACTTGATGCACCAATAGGCAGCGGCGGAATTCAAACACGTTCATCAGTTCCACCAATTTTCTTAAGCACCGATGTTATTGATTGCGGATCAAACCGAACTCGTGGCTTAACTCATAAAGTATTTACTCATTTCAATTTCTTCTGGGATAGCGCTTGTAGCGATTACTCTCCATACCTTGGGTTTGGTGGTAAAATTGAATGGGCACAACATTCTTCACACCCATCATCAGTACTACCTTGCGATTGCATAACTTCATGTGCAAGCTGCGCGGTTTCAGAATGGGGTATCTGGCTTAAAGGTGGGTTATCGTATAACTAGTCTTTAACATATATATTGCCAATAATAAGGGCCCGGAATAGTTCCGGGCCCTTTGTTGTAAAAATACTTGAGCTCTTTATTTGCAATTGAGTATGGTTAAAAAAATATGAAATAGGGAGCTTGATCCATGAACAAATTATATATATATATTATCGGACTTTTAGTGAGTGTTAATGCACTTACTGCAGCAGATTTACTTAATGGACGCTCATTCTTACAACCACGTTCTCAAGGCGAAAATAGTGCACGTCAATTATCAGGCTGGCACCGCTCTATCAATCAACCTAATCAATCTTTTTATGGTAGCTTTCAAGCAACTGCGCAATACAGTCATTCATACCGCGCTAAACGTTTGGCTGAATATTTTTTCAATCAAGACAATTTAATTGTTTCTGGCAGCCAAAATCCTGCGCGCAGCCCGAGTGAAATATTAGCTGATTATTTTGGTCTTTCAACAACATTCCAAAGCTTTACTACGTTAAAACCGCAAATACGCAATGCGGTATTAGATCTTGATTGGTTCTTTGGATACAAAGATTGGTATGCATTTCTATTTCTTCCATTAGCATGGTCAAAAACCAATTTTGAATTATGCGAAGTTAACGCACAACCGGGAGGTCCAAACTATCCGGCGAATTATATGGGAGTTGGAGTTGTACCAGTGCCCGCAGAATCATTCACCAAAGCAGTTCGCGGTGGAATTACATGGGGCGGCAATACGCAAGGCCTTCAATATGGTAAAATTGGCTGTCCTAAAGCTCGCTCAGGTTTAGCAGACGTTCACATTGCAATTGGATATAACCTTGTTAATAATGAATGTGGATACGCAGGCTTTAACGTTCAATTAGTTGCACCAACGGGTAAC
>Ga0105047_10000702_pt1 | contig 57989 bp, 51 predicted proteins | sample MAT04_FD_78384 | JGI IMG/M metagenome (GOLD analysis project Ga0105047, IMG submission 78384) | Freshwater microbial communities from Lake Fryxell liftoff mats and glacier meltwater in Antarctica - MAT-04 (megahit assembly) | ecosystem: Environmental > Aquatic > Freshwater > Ice > Liftoff... | reverse complement strand
GTGCCTGAGGTGGGCGGGGAAGTCCTGGCCGGCCGAGTTGGAGTGCTGACCCCTACGGGCTGCGTCGTGGCAGCGCGGGTGGCGGCTCCAGCTTGAACTGGACCGTCGCTCGGTAGAACTTCTGCGGCTGGCCTCGCAGCGCTCGCCCGCATTTCGGTCGAGCGACGACTCCAATCGTCGGCTGACGCGCGACTCGCGCAGCTGGTGAAGAGACCGCCAAGACAGCTCGGGGCTCAGAACAGGTCGGATAAATCCCACTCGCCGAGGAACGCGTCGTCGTCATACACGTCGGTCGAGGAGGCGAAGACTCCGCGCGAGCTGCGGGGGTCGACGGTCGGGTTGACCACGCAGCCGCGGCACACCAGGCCCCGGCTCGTGCCGTTGCCTTCCGCGAACGGGAACCGGCCGCCGCACTTCGCGCATTCGAAGCCGATCGTGTTCGGCTTCGCCGTTTTCCGGGGGTCCGCCGAGGGCTTCGATCGCCGCACGACCGCCTCGTTCTCGTCGGTCTGCACCAACGACGGCAGCGACAGAGCGCGCAGCCGCTTCACCTGCTTTCCGTCGACGAACGTGCCGTGGCACCGCTCGCAGCGCTGGCCGACAGTGTCGCGCGCGAGCGTCGCGTCGGCCATCAGGTCCTGACAGTTGGGGCACTGGCGCTTCGACTCGGCGTCGGTGTCGCGCGAGTCGAGGCCCGCGAGGATCTCGAGCTCGCCCGCGTCGAACCACAGCGCGCCACACCTGGTGCAGCGGTCGAGCTCGACCTGCACTCCGCCCTTCGCCGGAGCGAAGAAGAGCGGCTGCATCGGGGCCGCGTCGTCGGGACACTTGAGTTTTCGCGCCATCGCGGATCTCCTGGGCGCAGGCGGCCGCCCGCGCGTGGCGCGAAGATACCCTGTCAGGCGGTGCGGGCGACCCGGCGCGTGGCCTCGACGCACGGGGTGGTCGCGAAGCAGACGCCGTGCTTTCAGAACCAGCCGCTGATCCACTTGCCGATCGACTTCACAGCAGTCCCAACGTACTCGTGAATTCCTTCGTCGACCGGGTGGAGCACGTCGGGCTCGCCCCTGGCCACCGTGGCAGGCGTGCAGGGCGATCGCATCTAAAGCAGAGGCACCCTGAGTAATTGCGATACGGATAGAGTACCGGCTGAGGAAGCCGCTGCCTTGCGGAGCCACCACCCTGGTGCTGACTCCGGTTCAGCTTCTCCAGCGGCTTTGCGCGGTGCAGTTCGGTCTCGAGGGGCCGCGCCCAATTCAACACCAGGCTTCCTTCAGTGCATCCGGACGTAGCGGAAGACGATGGCGCCGAGGCCGAAGGCGCCGACCAGAAACCAGCCGAGCGTCGAGAACAGCCAGCCGAACGGAGCGTCCGCGCGCCGCACGGTGCTCAGCGACTTCTGGAACATCTTCTTCGTCTGGTACGTGCCCGAGTAAATCTGCCAGGCGCAGACGCCGAAGCCAGCAATCACCCCGAACCACCAGACCCACATCGGCATCAGCTCGTCGAAAGGCTTCATGCGTCGTGCACCTGCGTGGGTCGCTGCTCATCGATTGCCGAGGCGAGCGCCTCGAACTCCTCGCGCGAAGGGAACAAGTGCGCGGTCACCATCACGCGCTTGTCCTCTCCGACGAAGAGGATGACCGTCTCGCGCTTCGCCCCGGAACGCCGAATGTCTTTCACCGCGCTCCAGGGAATCTCGATGGTGCCCGTCGTCGGCCGCGACACCGTCAACGACACGGGAGTCACGCGCACCCCCCACATGGGTTTCGGCCGCAGCTTGTGGTGCACCGTCAGCATCGCGAGCACCAGGCCAAAGCTCAAGCCGGCGCGCGCAAACTCCAGGGGCGCTGCGCTGCGAACGGCCGAGGCCATCGCCCACGCGGTGAGAATCAGACTGCCCGCCGCAGCGAGGGCCAGCATCAGCCGCCACTGGCGGGGGTGGTATGCGAAGAATTCCCGGCGCGGGCTCGGCGTCATGGCGCTGCCCTTTCTACCGTGCCTGCCTTCACCCGGTACCAGACAGTTCCGAGGCCGGCCGCCCGCTGCACCAGCGCGGGGTCGGTGGTGGTGAGAAACGTCTGCGCGCCCGAGTCGGCGAGGTAGCCCATCAGGAACTGGTTCCGTTCAGGGTCGAGCTCGCTCGAGACATCGTCGAGCAGCAGCAGCGGCAGGAAGCCCGAGTGCGCGTGAAGGTTCTCGATTTCCGCCACCTTCCACGCGAGCACCAGCGCCCGCGCCTGGCCCTGCGACGCAAAGGCGCGGGCGGCGTGGGTGCCCAGCGCGAGCTCGAGGTCATCGACGTGCGGGCCGACCGAGGTGAACCCGCGCTCCAGGTCGCGCGGCAGCCGGCGCTCGAGCGAATCGGCCAGCGCGAGCTGCAGCTGAAGCTCGGTCGCGTCGGCGAAGTCGAGCCCTTCGACGTGCGAGGGCAGATACGAATACTGCGCCGGGTTCTCGGTGCGGCCGATGTGCGAAAAAGCGCTCTGCGCGCGGCTCGCCAGCTCGGCCATCAAGCTGCGCCGCCGGGACCACAGCCGTGCGCCGACCCGGGCGAGCGTCGCGTCCCAAGCCGACAAATGCGCCGGCGGCGCGCCTTCCTTCAACAGCCGATTTCGCGACTTCAGCGCCCTTCCGTACTCGCGGCTCTCGCCGAGGAAAGCGGGGAAGCGATTGAAGACCGCGCGATCGAGAAAACTTCGCCGTCCTTCCGGCCCGCCTTTCACCACCTGCAAGTCATCCGGCGTGAAAGCGACCACGCTGACGCCACCGAAGTACGCCTCGAGCGAGCCGGCCTTCTTTCCGTCGACGTACGCCGACCGCGAGCCGGCCGCGACCTCGACCGAGATTTCGCGCTCCGCGCCCGAGAGCAGAAAGCGCCCCGTCACCCGCGCCGTCTGCTCGCCGAAAGCGACCAGCTCGGACAACTTCCCCGCGCGCAGCGGCTTCAACGTGGCGAGGAAGTAGAGGCCCTCGAGCAGGTTCGTCTTCCCCTGCCCGTTCTCGCCCACCGCGACGGTCGCCTTTGGCCCCGGAGCGAGCTCCACGTTCGCCAGGTTCCGGAAGCGCTCGTATTTCAGCGAAAGCAGCTGCACGGGCTTCTTACGGAGGCGGCGCGGACACGTTGGTGCGCGTCATCGTGCCCACCTCGTACACCGCGTCGTCAAGGTAGAGGAACAGGCGGAAGAGCTGCTGGTACGGCTGGGTGCGGCTCGGAGGGGACGCGAGCACATGCAGTTTTCCCGGCCGCGCGCCCCCGTCTTTCAGCCACGGCGTACTGCCATCGGGCATCGTCACTGGCCGCCACGTCATCGGCTTTCCCGGGCGCCCATCAGACAGCTTGTTGTCGAGCTTTCCGTCGACGAGGTCATACCGGCCGACCCACAGCCCGCTGGTCGCGTACGCCACCGGCCACCCACCCAGATTTTCGTAGTCGAGCACCTGGCGCGGCTCTTCGCCTCTCACTGGCCGCACCAGCTGGAAGCCGCCGGGCAGCGAGAAGACGGTGCCGTCGCGGTAGCCTGCGCGCGCGAGCCCCCCGCGGGGGTTGTCCATCCACACCTTCAGGGGCTCGCCTCCCCCGAGCAGCAGCGGCGTCGCGGCCCAGCGCGCGGGCTCTCCGGACAGGGTGACGGTGAAGAGGTTGCGCGACGTCACCACGTAGCCGCGCACCTTCTTCACGCCATCGGTGCCGAGCCGCGTGCGCTCGAGCGCGAAGCTGCGAATCGGAGAGCCCGGCTCGGGCGTCAGCTGCGGAAACTGCGGAGGCAGCGCATTCGGGGCGCTCGCCTCCGCAGGTGACGGCACCAGGTACACGCTGTCGTCCGCGGCCATCACCAGGCTCGTCACGCCACCATCCGCCGCCGTCACGGCTTCACCCGCGAAGGGCTCCCGCGCTGGCTCGCCGCGCGCCGTCACGAGCCGCGGCCCGTAGGTCAGCTGAAAGAGGCTGTTCACCGGGCCCGCGTCGAGCCCCTGCCGCGCCGAGACCCGCGCCAGGTCGCCCGTCGAGAGCACACCCCACCCGCCACTGCCACCCACCAGCGCGCGAACGCCCGTGTCGTTGTCGAGCACGAAGTCGGACGCGCGGCGGAAGTCGACCGCCTTGAACCCATTGATGAGCCCTGGCGACGGCAGCGCCGCAGCGAGGTAGCGGTCGGTGACGACGAGGGGCTGCGTCTCGCCGTTCGCGGTGAAGGTGCCAATCGCCAGCGGCACGCGCTCGAGGAACAGCGGCAGGCTCAGCGAGAAGCTCGGGCCGACCCAGACTTCTCCGTGCGCGCCGCCGATGGCCACGCCTCCTCCGTTCGCTTCGTCCATCACCACCGGCTGTCCGTCGAACACTGTGCGCCGCGACAAATCGAACCCCGGCTTCACCGGCGCCGTCACGCACGGGTCGTCCGGGTCCGCGCTCAGCGAGCCGACCACGCGCACCAGGGTCATCGGCTGCGCCGGCGTCGTCCCGCACATCACCTCGACGTTCGCGAGCCCATCGAGGTTCGGCGCAATCGCAAACAACCGCCCATTCGGGCACGGGGTGCAGTCATTCCACGCGCGCACCAGCTCGACCGGCGCTTCGCCCTCGCGCCGAAGGAACCACGTCGAGAGCACCGAAGGGAAAGGCTGGGTCACCGGGCCCATCGCCTTTGGCCGGCCAAACGCCCACAGCGCGCCGGTGGAGTCGTGGCGCAGCGACACGACCGAGGTCCGGGGCTCGTCGAAGGGCAGCCCGAAAGAAGCGGCGTCCTCTGGCTTCGAGAGCGTCGTCGAGCCTCCGTCGCGGGCGCCGAGAAAAAAGCCGTCTTCCGTCAGCAGCACCGGGCGGCCATCGGCAGACACGCCCTTTCGGGAAGGGGGAACCCACCGCAGCTCGATGACGTTCAACGTCCCGCCATCCGTGCGCTGCGCCGAGAAGGCCGTCGTATTTCCGTTGATGTCGAGCGCAAGCGCAGTGCCCTTCGGCGGCCCTTTGTCGCGCAGCACCGCAATCGCATCGAAGCCCGCCCTCAACGCCCGTGCCGGGCTGCCCGTCATCACGAGGCTGTTGTCGAGGAAGCGAACGTTGTTGTTGGAGGTGAGCAGCGCTCCCGAAGCGGCAGTGAGCACCGCGAGCTGGCGGACGTTGGCGAGGTTCAGCGGCGACACCTTGACGACGGTCGCGGTGCCGGCCTTCGTCACGAATGCCTTCAGCCCGCCGTCGGGAAGCGCCATCGCCACCGTGCGCTCGTCGGCGTCGGTGGCGGTGCGGTTCAATAACGTGATGGGCCCATCGAGCGTCTGCGGGTGCACCTTCTTCCCCGACGTGAACTCGGGAAGCTGCGGCGTGCCTTCGAATTGCGGGCCCTCGTAGACGAACCGTTCGCAGCGGTTGAGCACGCTGCAGACTTCTTCCGGCGCGCAGGCGAGGTCGCGCACCTCTTCGCTTGCGTTGAAGTCGCACGGAAACGCGTTGCCCTGGTCGTAGAGCAGGCCCTTGCAGCCGGCCAACGACAGCGCCGCGACAAGCCACGCGCGCTTCAAAACGCACCCACGAGGGCAAACCCATTCGGCTGCGGAACCACCCACGCCGACAACGCCGCGCGCTCGGCGGGAGGCATCAGCAGCGCCCCCGCTGCCATCATCGCCGCGCCACCCACCATCAAGCCCACCGACAACGCCTTCTGCGACGACAGCTCGGCGTCGCGCTGCACGTAGAAGTCACGCGGGTGCAGGTTGACGCCCGTGCACCGTTCTCCTGGCGACGGCATCGACGGGCAGAGCTCTTCATTCAGCAGCTGCTGCTTCGAGAGCGCGAGCAGGCCGACCACGCCGCCCGCGATGAAGGTGCCTCCGCCGACAGCCATCAGTGAGATGGGCACAACGCGGGAAGGCGGCGGAGGAAGCGGCGAGCCCGTCGCCTCGGCCGCGGCGTACGGCACGACCGAACGCAGCGTCTGCAAGTCGTTCGCGAGGCGCGCGCTGCGCCCCACCGTCTCGTTCTTCTCGGTGTCGACCATCTGCAGCGACAGCTGAAACGCCGAGCCGACCTGCGAGAGCTGCCCGGAAAGAACGAAGCGGGCGACGGTGGCCGAGGCGAGGTCGGTGGCGCAGTCGGCCGGGTTCGCCGCGCAGACGCCCAGCAGCTGCTTCTGTCGCTCTGCGCCCAGCAGCGTCTCGAGGTCGCGGCCCGAGATGACCTGGAAGAGCTTCCGGCTCGCCAGCGACTGCACGAGGGCATCGGTCATCGCGGCGGCCTGCTCCGGGGTCGCTCCCTGCGGCGCCAAGTCCATCACGGCCAGCCGCGGCAGCCCTTCGGCACCCATGGCAAGCAACGGGCTCAAGGTGAAGGCGAGGACCACCCACCGGGCGAGAAGCGGCACCCGGCCACGTTACACGCGCGCCTGCGTCTTTTGGCGTTAGCGTTGCGACCGTGCCAGACGGGCTCGACCACGACGACTCTTTCCGGCTGCGCCTCGAGGGCCGGGCCGAGAAGCTGGAGGTCGCCCGTCTTCGCCTCACCGCGCTCGCGCAGATGCTGACCTCGATTCGCTGGAAGTCGCGGCTGCGGTCGAACACCGCGCTGCTGCGCGAGACGGCGGCGGCCCAGGGCGGCGTCGAAGAAGCGCTGACCGTGGTCGCCCGGCGCGCGAAGTCGGAAGCGTGGCCGCCGTCGAGCGACGTGGTGCGAACCGCGGCCGAGGTCGAGCGCCTGAGCAACCGCGTCGCTTCTCTCTCGCTCCGCCGCCTCGGCGTGCAGTGCCGCCCCGAAGACTTGTCGCAGCGGCTCGAACACCTCGAGCTGGTGGTCCTCGCCGAGCCGCGCCTGGTGTTGCCCGGCCAGCGCTGGAAGACCGCGCAGCAGGTGCTGCCGCTGACCCACCCCGACGTGAAGCGCGCCGCCGATTTTGCCGGCCTGCTCGAGTCGCTGTTCAAGCGCCCGATGCAGCCGTCGGCCAGGGTGCCCTTCTCTCTCGAGGAGCTCGACACGCTCACCCAGGCGTGGCCCGACGGCCAGGCCGCGCTCGCGTCGCTCTGGGCCCGCGTGGAAAGGGTCGACACCGCTGGCACGCTGACTGCTTTTCTTCGCCGCCGCGCGAGCAACATGCCGATGCGCGCCCCCCTGAACGGAGCCGAGCGCGTGCTGGCCGCCGAGTTCTGGAGCCACTTCGCCGAAGGAAGGTTGGAGGAGCTGGGGCAGCGGCTGGTGGCTCCCGTCGCGTGCGCCGAGGGTGAACGGTTCGAAGTGCTGCGCTGGTTGATTCAGCGCGAGACGAGCCCCGAGGTGAGGCTGCCCGCGTCATCCACGCTGTCTGACGCGCGCGGCGGGCTCATTGAGCTCGCGGTCGAGCTGTCGGCCGTGCCTCCGCCGAAGTCACGCACCGAGACGTGGTGGCGAAAGCTTCAGCTGCGGGCCCAGCGCGCGCAAAGCGCCGAGGCAGACCCCGACCATCAGAAGCTGCAGGACAACCTGCGCCTGTTCCTTCGCGTCATTCAGCCGCCGCACAAGACGCCGGTGTATCGCGCGGTCGCCACCCTGTCCCACGCCGTCGTGTCGAACGGCAGCGAGCCGGCGACGCTGGTCGCGTTGGTCGAGGCGATGAAGACGAAGCTCTCGTGAAGCGTCAGACGCGCATCGGCATGACGACCGCGGTGTACGACTTGTCACCGGGGGCGTGCACGACGCCGGGGCTGTGCTCGTCGCCCAGCTCCAACGCAATCTCGTCGCCGTCCATCACGCTCAGCACATCGAGCAGGTAGCGGGCGTTGAAGCCGATGGTCAGCGCTCCGCCGCGGTAGGCGACGTCGATGTCGTCCTTCGCTTCGCCGAGGTCCGGGTTGTTCGCGGTGATGCGCAGCTGGTTCTCGCCCAGCGACAGCTTCACTGCGTTCGACTTGTCGGCCGACAGCAAGCAGATGCGCTTGAGGCCCTCGAACAACCGCGCGCGCGGCACGAGCAGCTGCTTCTCGCCTTCCTTCGGAATCACGCGCTGGTACTCGGGGAACTGGCCGTCGATGAGCCGCATCACCATTGACAGGCCCGGCTTCTTGAACAGCGCCGAGTTCTCGGCGAAGCCCAGCTGGCATTCAGCATCGGGCGCCTCTTCCAGCAGGCGCTTGAGCTCGAACAGGCCTTTGCGGGGGATGATGACGCCGCTCTTCAGCTTGAAGTCGCCGGCGAGCTCGCGCTCGATCAACGAGAGGCGATGGCCGTCGGTGGCGACCATGCGCACCTTGCCACCTTCGCGCGGCTCGAAGAAGACGCCATTGAGGATGTAGCGGGTCTCGTCGGTCGAGATGGCGAAGGAGGTCTTCTTGATCATCTCGAGCAGCGTCGCCCCGCCAATCTTCACCAGCGGCGCGTTCTCTTCTTTTGGCAGCTTCGGAAATTCTTCCGGCGCCATGCCCACGATTTTGTAGTGCGCGGGGCCCGAGGTGATTTCGGCGTAGTTGTTCGGCAGCTTCTTCACCGTCAGCTGCGCCTCGGGCAGGTTCTGCACGATGTCGAACACGTACTTCGCCGACAGCGTCACTGCGCCGGGCTTGATGACCTCGGCCGGGTGCTCGCTGACGATGCCGATGTCGAGGTCGAACGCGGTCACCGTCACGCCGTTCTTCGACGCGTTGACGAGCACGTTGGACAGGATGGGCATCGTCGACTTGCGCTCGACGATTCCCTGCGCCCGGTGGAGCGCCTTCTTCAACTCATCGGCGGCAATGCGGAATTCCATGGCGGGAGTCGTCTAGCCCACGCCCTGTGACTTCTCAACGAAACGATCCTCGCTGTATGAGCAGAGGTTCTGACTCGACGACCCAAGACGCCGCGCTGGCTGCAGGCCGCGCGCACCCGCAACGAACCGGCCCCCACCGCCACCAAGCCCGACTGGCTCTCTCGCGCGCTCGCCCGCGCCGGCGCCCTGCCCCTGAAAGAGGCCGAGGCCGCCATCGCAGATGGCCGGGTGCGCGTCGACGGCAAGCGCGTCACCGAGCCCTTCACCCCGGTGAAGGCCGACAGCCGAATCAGCCTCGACGGCCGCGACATCGAGCCCAATGCCGCGACAAAGGTGGTGATGTTCCACAAGCCTGCTGGGGTGGTGACGTCCGACCATGACCCGAAGAAGGTCGGCACCGTCTTTCAGCGTCTGGGGCAGGTGCTGCCAGCCGAGCTGCAGAACTACGGCTGGCACGCGGTGGGTCGCCTCGACCGCGACACCACGGGCCTCCTTCTCTTCACCAACGACGAGCGCTTCGTCGCCCACGCCACCTCGCCTGCGTCGCGGCTCGAGAAGCGGTACGTCGCGAAGGTCTCGGGCCAGGTGACAGCCGAGAAGCTTGCGCAGCTGCGCGAGGGGATTGAGCTGGAAGACGGGAGGACCCGGCCCGCGGGCGCGAAGCAGCGTGAAGACGGCCGCGTCGAGCTGACGTTGACCGAGGGGCGCAACCACCAGGTGAAGCGGATGCTGGGCGCGCTGGGCCTGCCCGTGCTCGTCCTTCACCGCGAGGCGATTGGGACCCTGATCCTCGATGTGGCCGAAAGCGAGTGCCGGCTGCTGACTGACACCGAAGTCGTGGATCGCCTGCGTTACACCCCGCGCTCGTAAACATTCCCTCAGGTTTGACCTGCGGGCATGGGGCCTGCACACTTCGCGGTCGCCCTGTCTGAACCACGGGCGCCACCCGTACCCGCCCTCAGTTTCCTGAAGGTATCCCATGAAAATCCGAATTCTTGCCGCAGCGCTCGCCGTCGTGACTGGGCTGACCCTTTCCGCCTGTGCCAAGCAGGCCGATGGCTACAGCAGCGCGCAGGGCTCGGTCGGAGCGACGCAAGATGACGCGCTCGTCATCGCCGCCGACACCGACACCGACCAGCTCTACGTCTTCGACACCACGTCCGAGAAGGTGATCGCGACGGTCAAGGTAGGCGCCTCGCCCGAGAAGGTCCTCGTCGGCCGCGACGACACCGTCTACGTCACGAACCGCATGGGGCGCAGCATCAGCGTCATCCGCCGCGGCGACTGGAAGGAAGCTGCCCGCCTGGACGTCGGCGTCGAGCCCGTCTCGATGGCGCTGACCGGCGACGGCCGCACCCTCTACGTGGTCAGCAGCACCTCGCTCACCTCGGCTGAGTTCGGCGTCCTCACCGCCATCGACACCTCGACCCTCGCCACCAAGTGGGAGCTTTCCATCGGTCACGAGCCGCGCGGCATCGCGCTGCTCGAGAACAACCGCGCGATGGTCTCGCTCTTCAAGGACGGCGACGTGGTGCTGGTCGACCTCGCGAACCCCAGCGTCATCAAGGGCAGCTCGGACCTCTTCCAGCGGCTCAACACCTCGCAGCTGAACAACGGCAGCGGCTTCGGCACCGGCACCGGCGGCGGCTCGGGCTTCGGCGGAGCGGCTCCTCCGGAAGACTTCAACGGCAACTTCTTCAACGCGCCCCGCACCTCGCGCGCGCGCGGCATCGAAGCCCTCGCGGTCAGCCCGGACGGCACCCAGGTCTTCGCGCCCGCCCACCTCTCGTCAGACGCGCCCCTCGCAGTGGCGGGTGGCCTCAACGGTGACAAGTTCGTCGGCGGTGGCAGCGGCAGCGGGTACGGCGGCAGCACCTGCGGCGCGACGGCAGTCTCGGCGCCCGCGCTGCTCACCTTCGACACGGGCGGCAATCCCCAGGTCGACGACCTCGTCAACTGCGGTGACACGGGCACGGATCGCCCCCCAACGTTGCTCAGCAGCGGCAACGCGACGATTCCGCTCCAGGGTCCTCGCGCCGCGGTCATCGACAACGGCGGCCAGTTCGTCTTCGTCGTGAACCACGACTCGAACAACGTCGCGGTCGTCGCCACCAGCAACCCGACGGCGCGGAACAACGGCGGCGTACAGACGTCGGACTTCAAGTCGCCGAGCCCTGGCTTCAACGGCAACGTGCAGGCAGGCTCGGTGAAGAGCGTCGTCAGTGTCGGCGCCGGCCCCACGGGCATCGCGCTCGCGAAGGACGGCAAGCGCGCGTGGGTCTACAACGGGTTCGACCACTCGCTGTCCCGCATCGAATCGGCCGACGGGGTGCTCCGCACCGTGAAGACGGTCGAGCTCGGCAAGGACGTGCTGCCGGCCGACGTCGTCATCGGCCGCAAGCTCTTCTTCAGCACCACCGACTCGCGCATGAACAACCTCGGCACCGGCATCAGCTGCGGCACCTGCCACCTCGACGGTCGTGAAGATGGCCACGTCTGGAACTTCACCACCGGCCCGCGTCAGACCCCGACCCTCGCCGGCCGCATGCTGGCAAAGACGGCCCCCCTCCACTGGGACGGCGAGTTCAAGGACATGGGCGACCTGAGCCACGCCATCACGGGCCGCATGGGCGGGCAGGGCATCACCCCGACGATGGCGCTGCAGATTTCGGCGTTCCTCGCGAGCCAGCCGGCGGCAGACAACCCGCACCGCTTGCCCACGAAGACGGCGTCGCAGCTGCGCGGCCAGCAGGTGTTCGCGAAGGCGCAGTGCAACAGCTGCCACGCCAACGAAGAGCTGACGGACAACAAGTTCTCTGACGTCGGCACGATGGTCCTCACCGGCAACGTGCGTGACGACGTGGCGGGCGCGCTCGCGAAGGGCCTCAACACCCCCTCGCTGCTCGGCCTCGCGCGCAGCGGCCCGTACCTGCACGACGGCAGCGCGACGACCCTCAAGGCCCGCATCATTCAGGGCAAAGAAGGCAACCGCCACGGCTCGACGTCGCAGCTTTCCAGCGACGAAGTCGACGACCTCGTCTCGTACCTCCAGACGCTGTAACCGTTTCTCGCCGCCGACCCGTTAAGGGCCGGCCAGGCGAAGAACCAGTAGCCCGGCGCCTGACTTCGGTCGGCGCCGTTTTTTTTAGTGCGTGGTCAGTTCGAATGGGGTGACACCCTCTCTCGAAGCGCTGCTCGCCCAGGCTCCCTCGCATCCTCAGCGCACCGTCTGCCTGACGGAAGAGACGACCGAGACGCTGTACCTGCTGGGAGCGGGCGACTGGGTGGTCGGCGTCTCCGGCTTCACCGTCCGCCCGCCCGAGGCGCGGAAGGAGCCGAAGGTGAGCTCGTTTCTCGACGCCAACTTCGAACGGATTCTGCAGCTGCGCCCCGACGTGGTGCTCGGCTTCTCAGACCTGCAGGCCGACCTGGCCCGCGAGCTCATCAAGCGCGGTGTGCCCATCTACGTCTTCAACCAACGCTCGATCGCCGAGATTCTGCAGACGGTCCGCGTCATCGCCGCGCTGGTGGGGCTCGCCGCCGAGGCCGATGCGCTGGCGCTGCGGCTCACGGCCAACCTCGAGCGCCACGCCGCCGCCGCCCTCGCCCTGCCTCGCCGGCCGAAGGTCTTCTGCCCATTTCGCGCAACGTGAACACCTGAATCGCTGGGCGTGAACACTCACGGACCGCTGCGCGCGGGGTTCTGTCGGGTCGGCGAATCGCTTTCCCCTTCAATGCTTTGGGGACGTGGTGAGGCTGTTCACGGGCTCCGATATCGGTGTTCACGGTCGAGCGACCCAGGCGTTCACGGGTGAGCGTTGCGGGCACTTCTTCGAGGAATGGCACGAGCCGCTCATCAGCGGCATCCAGTGGTGCTCAGAGTTGGTCGAGCTCGTTGGCGAAGAAGACGTCTTCGCCGAGACGCGCACCCAGCAGAGAGCGCAGGGCCGCATCGTCACCCCCGAAGAGGCGGCCCGCCGGACCCCCGAGGTCGTCATCGCCAGCTGGTGCGGCCGGAAGGCATCCCCCGAGAAGATTCGCTCCCGCCGAAGACCAGCTCTACGAGGTCCGCAGCCCGTTCATTCTTCAGCCGGGCCCCGCCGCGCTGACGGACGGAGTCGACCAGCTCGCCGCCATCATCCACGGCACCGCCCGCGGCGAGCGGCTCGGCCACTCGAGGCCCAGAGAGCTCAGGCGCGTGGCCCAGGGGCCGGACACCATTCGTGGACTCAAGTGCCCGGGCGGGCTTCGAGGCGAACACTGCCGCACAACGCCTCGGCAGCTTCGAGCTCTGCCGGTTCCAGCATCGGGGTCGACGCACAGAGCAACAGGCCGCCTTCGAGCGTGCGCACCGCGAGAAAGCCCAACGCTCCCTTCTGGTAGCGCACCGAGATGGCATCGGTCGCTCCGCTGCCGCGCACGACGTCGCCACCCTCGGCTTCCACGGCCGAGGTGAGGACTTCGAGAGTGGGAAGGGGTCCAGGGCGGCGTTCGAGCGTCATCACCACCCTGCCCTTCGGCCCGGCGGCGAGCTCGCCTCCCCCGGAGGCGGTGGCGACCCAGCCATCGGGCAGCGGCACGCGCAGACCGCGGGGCACTGGCTTCGGTTCAGCGCAGGCGCTCGCCACGCACGCGGCGAGCACCCACCACCTGCGGCGCACCTACTTCGCGACCGCCGGAGCGCCCGGCGGGGGCGGCGCCTTCGCAGCACCACCCGAGTTCTCCATCTTGCACGTGCCCTCGAAGATGACGCCCTTGTCGATCGAAAGCGCAGGCGATTCGATGCTGCCCTTCACCCGCGCCGGCGGATGCAGCTCGACCATCACGGTCGCGCGAATGTTTCCTTCGACGGTGCCGTTGACGATGACGGTGCCGGCCTGGATTTCGGCGTTCACCTTCGCGCCTTCCCCAATCACCAGCGTGTCTTTCGTGGAAATCTGCCCCGAGTACTTGCCGTCGATTCGAACCTGCCCCTCGAACGACAGCTTGCCTTCGAACTCACTGCCCTTCCCAAGAAGGGTGTGCACGTCACCCGCCGCGCGAACCGACACGTTTGCCTCCTGATTCCGGGCTGGCTGCCCCGGGGTGTCCTTCTTGTCTGCTCCAAACAAAGCCATCGTGGTTACCCGCCTTCAGGAATCACTTCCGAATCAGCCCCACAATCCGGTCGAGGTCCTCATAGCTGAAGAACTCGACTTCGAGGGTGCCCTTTCCTGCACCGCGCTCGGACAGCCGCACCTTCGTCCCGAGCCTGCGCTGCAAGTCTTCGACGAGGCGCCGCGCTTCGGGCGACACGCGCGGCGCCCCCTTCCCCGCTTTCGCTGGCGCGCGGCCCGCCTTCACCCGCGCCTCCGTCTCGCGCACCGACAGCTTCTCGGCCACCACCTGCCGCGCCAGCTGCACCATCTCGGGCGTCTTCGGCACACCCAGCAACGCCCGCGCGTGGCCCATGTCGAGGTCGCCCGCCTCGAGCAGTTGCTTCACTTCCGCCGGCAACGCCAGCAGACGCAGCGAGTTCGCGACAGTCGAACGTTCTTTGCCGACGCGCTCGGCCACTTGTTCCTGCGTCCACTTCCGTTCTTCGAGCAAGCGGCGATAGCCCTCTGCTTCTTCCAGTGGGCTCAGGTCTTCGCGCTGAAGGTTCTCGACCAGCGCGAGCTCGAAGGCTTCGGCGTCGTTCGCGTCACGCACGAGCACCGGCACTTCCTGCAGGCCAGCCCGCTGCGCCGCACGCCAGCGGCGTTCGCCGGCAATCAGGCGGTAACCTTTTCCATCGCGCCGGACGAGCAGTGGCTGCAGCACGCCCTGGTTGCGAATCGAAGTCGCGAGCTCATCGAGGGTCGTCTCGTCGAACTTCCGGCGCGGCTGCCCGTCGTCGGGACGAATGAGGTCGATGTCGACTTTCGCGACGCCCGCCCGCGGCGGCTCGGCGTTCGGGTCGCGCGTGATGCGCATCAGGTCCGAAAGACCTTTGCCCAGCGACCTGCGCTGGTTGGCGGACGACGGGGCTTCGCGGCTCATGACGCTTTCCGCCGCCGCGACTTCTCGCGCTTGAGCAGCTCGTTCGCGAGAGACAGGTACGCCTCACAGCCCTTCGACTTGATGTCGTAGAGCAGAATCGGTTTTCCGAAGCTCGGGCTCTCGGCGAGGCGCACGTTGCGCGGCACGACGGACTTGAAGACGAGCTCAGGGAACACGCGGCGAACTTCAGAAGCGACCTGGTGGCTGATGTTCGCGCGCGGGTCGAACATCGTGAGCAGGATGCCTTCGACGTGGAGCTTTGGGTTGATGTTCTGCTGCGCCATCTCGATGGTGGCCATCAGCTGTGCGAGGCCTTCCATCGCGTAGTACTCGCACTGCAGGGGAATAAGGACGGCCTCTGCAGCAGCGAGTGCGTTGACGACCAGCAGGCCGAGCGACGGCGGGCAGTCGATGAGGATGTAGTCGTACTCGGACTTGATGGCGTCGATGGCGCGCTTGAGCCGGAGCTCGCGGCCTTCGACGTTGACGAGCTCGAGCTCGGCGCCGGTGAGCTCGTTGGTCGCGGGGACGACGTCGAGGAACTTGAGCTGGGTAGGGTGGATGAGCTCGGTCAGGGGCCGCCCATCGAGCAGGGCGTCGAGAATCGTGCCGTGCAGGTTGTTTCGATCGAGCCCCAGGCCACTGCCCGCGTTGCCTTGCGGGTCCATGTCGATGAGGAGCGTCTTCCGTTCGGCGGCGGCAAGGCTCGCGGCGAGGTTGATCGCCGTCGTCGTCTTCCCGACTCCGCCCTTCTGATTGCTGATGCAGAGAATTCGACCCATGGCGCGCGGCCGTCAAAGCGCGAAAGCCCACGCCACGCCAGCCCAATTGTTCCACGTGAAACTGAATCGCCCGGCCCAGATGGAGCCAAACCGAGGAGAAGGGGGGGGCGAGCTCGGATTCCGTTCATCTCGAGAGCAGTCGAGGGATGGAGCCTCCGCCGAGGTCGTCACCAGCGGGAGGTTCTCGAGCTCCGTTCATCCCGAGAGCAGTCAGGGATGAGCCTCGGCAGCGGCGGCACCAGCGGGAGGTCGTCGAGCTCCGTTCATCCCGAGAGCAGACGAGAGATGAGCCTCTGTCGAGGTCGACACCAGCGGGCGGTCGTCGAGCTCCGTTCATCCCGAGAGCAGTCGAGGGATGAGCCTCCGCAGCGGCGGCACCAGCGGGAGGTCGTCAAGCTCCGTTCATCCCGAGAGCAGTCGAGGGATGAGCCTCTGTCGAGGTCGACACCAGGAGCCGGAAGGGCGAGTGCGGATCCCATTCATCCCGAGAGCAGTCGAGGGATGAGCCTCTGTCGAGGTCGACACCAGCGGGAGGTCGTCGAGCTCCGTTCATCCCGAGAGCAGTCGAGGGATGAGCCGCGGCGGCGGCGGCACCAGCGGGAGGTCGTCGAGCTCCGTTCATCCCGAGGGCAGTCGAGGGATGAGCCTCCGGCGAGGTCGTCACCAGCGGGAGGTCGTCGAGCTCCATTCATCCCGAGAGCAGTCGAGGGATGAGCCTCTGTCGAGGTCGACACCAGGAGCCAGAAGGGCGAGTGCGGATCCCGTTCATCCCGAGAGCAGTCGAGGGATGAGCCTCCGCCGAGGTCGTCACCAGCGGGAGGTCGTCGAGCTCCGTTCATCCCAAGAGCAGTCGAGGGATGAGCCTCCGCGGAGGTCGTCACCAGTTGGAGGTCCTCGAGCTTCGTTCAGCCCGAGAGCAGTCGAGGGATGAGCCTTCCGCAGAGGTCGTCACCAGGGCGAGAAGCCCAGGGGATCGCGGAGATGATGTGCAGATCGCCTTCCGTTCATTCCCAGGACGGGCATCTGCCGAGGTGAGGTCGCCGATTGCGTTCACCCGAACGCGGAGCCCTGTCTTTCGTCAGGCGCTGCGGCGTACCGAAACTATTCTGCGACGAGACGGCCCGTGCCTGAGTGTTGCTGGGGAACACTGGCAAGGCATCCGGGGCCGTGCGCCTCCTCGCCACCCCTGTTTCGAACCGCTGGGTCCCGGGCGTTCCACGTGGAACAGAATGACGCTATGTGGCGGAACGTCGGAACACGACCACGGACCGCGGGTCGCCACACGCGGGCAGTGTGAAGCTCCGCACCGACGCGACGGCGACTCCATGCTTCGCCCCCAGCGCATCGAGCGCCTCGGCCGCCGGTAACCGGGCGAGCATCGCGACGAGCCGTCCATTCTGGGCGAGGTAGGGCAGGGCGAACGGCACCCAGCGGTCGAGGTCCATCAAGGCGCGGGCGATGACGACCTCGGCCATTGCGAGCCCCTCGGTCATGGGCGACCCGGCCGCGCGGACATGAACCCCACGGACCCGCTTGGCCAGCCCGAGCTTCGCGACGCTGTGTTTGATGAACGCGACCTTCTTGTTCACCGCGTCCGCCATCGTCACCGACAGGCCGGAACTCGCCACCGCCAACGGAATGCCCGGCAGTCCAGCCCCGGCACCCAGGTCCAACAGGGACGTAGCGTTCGCTACTTCAGGCAACACGGCGAGGGAGTCCAACAGGTGCTTTTCGACGACCTCGAGCGGCGCCGTAATGGCCGTCAGATTCACCCGCGCGTTCCACCTCAGCAGCTCGTCAACCCACCCTTCGAGGGCCGTGAACACGTCAGTCCGTAGGTCCAGGCCCAGCTTCTCAGCGCCCGCCCGAAAGGCGTCTCCCGCAACTTTATCCACAGGTCACCTCGGCCAAAGGCTCACCGGTTTCAAGCCCTTGGACGGCTTCTGGAGTTACGAACACCTTTTCCACACCCTCTTGTTTCACGTGGAACCTGGGCGGGTCGCCCGCAACCGCTTCAGATGAACCAGGACGATGTCGATCGCCGCCGGCCCCAGGCCGGGAAGAAGACGGGCGTGACCCACCGAAGCCGGCCGCGCCCGGGTCAACCGCTCGCGGGCCTCGGATGACAGTCCTGCCACCTCGTCCCAGCGCAACGCCTCCGGAATCTCCCAGGCGTCGAACCCGGTCGTCGCCCGGGCCAGGCTCGCATCGGCCATCGCGATGTACCCGGCGTACTTCACCTCGACCTCGACCTCCTCCTGGACGCACCGCGGCAGTTCCGGGCGGGTCAGGTCCTGCGCCACAAGGCTGTCGTAGGTGACCTCGGGACGTTTCAGGGCCGACAGCAGGCGGACCTTCTCGAGCCGGGCAATCTCGGCGGCGATGGCCGAGCTCCAGCCAGCGACCTCTGCCTGTACCCCATCGGGCACCAGCCCGACGCGGTGGCCATGCGTGCTCAGCCGGTGGGGAGCGTTGCCTTCGCGGAGCTTCAGCCGGTGCTCGCTCCGGGAGGTGAACATGCGGAAGGGCTCGTCGACGCCGTGCGTGATGAGCTCATCGACGAGCACCCCACCGTGGGCCTCGTGCCGGCCAAGCACCAGGGGCGGCTCCTTGCGGACCTGGAGCCCGGCGTTGATGCCTGCGAGAAGTCCCTGAAATGCCGCCTCTTCGTAGCCCGACGTGCCGTTCAGCTGCCCTGCGAAGAAGAGCCCGCCGACCCGCTTTGTCTCGAGGGTGGGCTTGAGCTGCGTCGGCGGAGCGAAGTCGTACTCCACCGCGTACCCGAACCGCTCGACCTCCACCGCCTCGAGCCCGGGGATGGTGCGGAGGAAGGCGAGCTGGACGTCGGCCGGCAGGCTGGTGGAAAGCCCGGCCGGGTAGACGAGCGGGGAGGTTGGCCCTTCGGGCTCGAGGAAGACAGTGTGCCGGGCCTTGTGGGCGAACCGCACCACCTTGTCTTCGACGCTGGGGCAGTAGCGGGGCCCACGGCCGACGATGTCACCCCGGTACAGCGGCGAGAGGTGCAGGTTCTGGCGGAGCACGTCGTGCGTCGCCGCCTGGGTATGCGTCACCCAGCAATCGACCAGGGGCTGAAGGGGGAAGGGTGAGGGTGGGGTGCGCAGCGACACCGGCCGGGGCGCGGGGTCCGACGGCTGGCGCTCGCAGCAATCGAAGTCGATTGAATCGCGCCTCAGCCGCGCGGGGGTTCCCGTCTTGAAGCGGCCGAGCTCGAAGCCGAGGCCCCGCAGACAGTCAGACAACCCGACCGCAGCCGCATCACCCAGCCGGCCGCCCACTTCCTTCACCGTGCCCAGGTGCATCAGCGCCTGAAGGAAGGTGCCCGTCGTCACCACCACCGCCGAGGCCTGGAGCTCGCGGCCATCGGCCAGCGCCACGCCGCGCACCCTCCCGTGTTCCACGTGGAGCATCGCCACCTCGCCTTCGAGCACCGTGAGGCGTGGCTCTGCGGCGAGAGCGGCCTGCATCGTCTTCGCGTAGGCGTCGCGATCGCAGAGCACCCGCGTCGCGCGAACCGCCGGACCCTTCGAGGCGTTGAGCGTAACGAAGTGGGTGCCTGCGAGGTCCGCCGCTCGCGCCATCTGCCCGCCCAGCGCGTCCAGTTCGCGCACGAGGTGACCTTTCGCGGTTCCGCCGATGGCCGGGTTACAGCTCATCACTGCTGCACGGTCGGCGCGCAACGTGATGCCCGCAGTGCGAAGACCCATTCGCGCGCAGGCCAATGCCGCCTCGCAGCCCGCGTGTCCCAGGCCGATGACGATGACGTCGAACGACTCCACGCCCTTGCCTCTATCGCACTCGGCGCCCCCGTTCATCCTGGGTGGTCAGGATTCACCGCGCCCCGTTCATCCCCGAAGAGCAGTGTCTGAACCGGGAGCTTCGGTAACGAAATAGACCAGGAGCCTGGGAAACGGTTTTTGCTGGGCGCGGAGGAACTCCATGCCTTTGCAGAAGACGGGGTCACCCGTCGGGGTGGTCAGCCCGGGTCGCCCAGGCTCCGACTTTCCCGTCCATGACCGTGGACTTTATTTACCGAGGCAGAACCGACGGAAGACGGCGTCGAGGAGCTCGACCCGCGCGTCCTCGCCGGTAATCTCCGCCAGGGCCCTCAACGCAATTCCGACCTCGCCCGCGACGATCTCGAGGGTGCTGACCTGATGCGCCGCGGCCGCACGCTCGAGCGCCTCGACCGCGCGATCGACCGCCTCGAGGTGCCGCGCCGATGACAGCGCCACCGCCTCCGCGCGCCGGTACCCCAACGCTTCGAGAATCTTCGCCCGCAGGACGTCGACACCAACGCCCGACTGCCCGCTCACCGACAGCCCTGACACCGCCGACCCGATGTCCGCCTTTCCGAATACGTCAAGCCGCGAGGAGGCCGGCACGTCGGCCTGCCACTTCGACACTTCATCGGCCGAAGCGTCCTTCGGAACCAGCAGCACCGCCAGGTCCGCCGACTTCAGCGCCAGCCGCGTGCGCTCGATGCCGCGCGCTTCCAGCCGTTCGGGCGCATCGCGCAGACCCGCGGTGTCGATCAACGTTATCTGCAACCCTTCCCACTCCAGCACCGCCTCGAGCGCATCGCGGGTCGTCCCCGGCGCCTCGTCCACCAGCGCGCGGTCTGCACCGACCAGCCGGTTGAACAACGTCGACTTCCCCGCATTCACCGGGCCGTACAAGACGACATGCGCGCCACGACGAACCAAGGCACCGCGGCGACCCTGGTCGCGCAACACCCGCAGACCGTCGAGCGCCGCCGCGAGCCGCACCAACGCCTCGCCCTCCGCACCTTCGGAGTCCTCCGGAAAATCCAGCGCCGCCTCGAGGTCCGCGTGCAAATCCACCAACGGTCCACGCACCGCCAACAGCTGCTCCGACAACGCCCCTGCCAGCTGCGCCGCCGCCGCGCGCACCGCCGCCTCGGAGTCCGCGGCAATCAAGTCGGCCACCGCCTCCGCGCGCGCCAGGTCCATTCGACCATTCAGGTACGCCCGCCGCGTGAACTCGCCCGGCCGCGCCACCCGCCCCCCCGCGACGCGCGTCACCGCTTCCAGCAACAACCCAAGCACCCGCGGCGAGCCATGCGCGTGGAGTTCGACCACGTCCTCGCCGGTGAAGGACGCAGGCGCCTGAAAATAGAGCACGAGCCCTTCGTCGATCGCCGTGCCCTCGCCATCGGTGAGGGGGACGAAGTACGCGTGCCGTGGAACAGGACGAGCTGGCAACGCCGGCACGACGACGCGCGCAGCGTCCAACGCCCCTGGCCCGCTGATCCGCACCACACCGATGCCGCCGCGCGCAGGCCCCGTCGCAATCGCCGCGATGGTCGGCACGTGGTCGAACCGGTGCCGCTACCCGTCCGAAGACGAATCGCCGATGGTGCCTTTCGCCGCTTTCTCGACTGCTTCCCGATTGGCCGCGATGTACGCGTCGACCGCGGCGTCCTCGATGTCGAGGTCGCGCAGCACTCCCGGGTAGATGCCGCGATAGCCGGCGGACTCGAGCCCACCCGGCTTCAGCGCAAAGCTGCTCTTCAGAACCGCGGCAGCCCAGAGCTTGTCTTTTAGGGACTTCGGTTTTCCCACGACGCTCAGTCTGCCTCTTCTTCGTCGTCCGGGTACACCGCCATCGCGTGACGCTTCGGCATCGGGGTCGGCTTCTCGGGCACGAACGCCACCCGGCGGAAGTGCGCTTCACCCTCGACGCGCACCTTCGTCCCCGCGACCGATTTGCTCGCCTGCAGCAGCCGCGCACGGTCTTCGACCGACACCATCGCCACCGCGTAGACCCGACCCAACTTCGCCGACTTCTCTGCCAGCGACTTGCCCAGCGCCGAAATCGCTTCGTCCGCCGCGACCTCGAGCTTCGACTCGTCTACATCGGTAGGCTTCGTGGGACGCTGCGGCGGCGCAGCTTTCTCAGGCTTTCCATTCGGGCGGCGCGGCGCGCTCGACTTCGCCGCGGGAGCGGCCGCTGCAGCAGCAGCAACCGGCGCCGCGGGACCAGGTGCCAAAGCCGCAGGTGCCGAAGCCGCAGGTGCCGAAGCCGCAGGCCGTGCCCCGCGGGGCTCAGGAAAACCGCCGACCCCAAGAGTCACCCACCGGCGCTCGGTGTTGGGCCGGTTGATGCATTTGTTGAGAAGAAACTGAAGTGAGTCGACGAGGAAGCTCTTCTTCCCCACCGTGATGCCTTGCGGCAGCTCGCCGTCAAAGTGCATCGCCACTGCGAGACTGCCATCGGCTGCGTCCTTGAAATCCAACCGCGCCGGGTACTGCATCAGCGTGAGGATGTCTCCGAGCAGCTTCTCGACCTGCTGTTGCTTTTCCAAACGAAGCTCCTCAGCCTTCAAGCCTTGGTGACCGCCGCCAGCTTCTTATCGTCCTTTTTTTTCTCTTCACTGCGCGCCAGGTACCGCTTCAGCGCCGCCTGCTGGGCAATCGAGAGCAGGTTGTTGGTGAAGATGTAGAGGGCGAGGCCGGCGGGGTAGTTCATCATGATCGCCGTGAAGAAGATTGGCATGAACCAGGTCATGATCTTCGCCTGGGTCGCATCCATCATCTGCGGTTGGAGACGCTGGGTGATGATCATCGTCACACCCAACGCGAGCGGCAGGATGTACGTCGGATCTTTGTAGGTCAGGTCCGTCCACACCGGGCCGAAGAAGGGCTCGCCGTACAGCTCGTAGCTGGTGCGCAGGGTGGTGAAGAGCGCGGCCCACACCGGCAGCTGCAGCAACAGCGGCAGACAGCCACCCAGCGGGTTGACCTTCTGCTCCTGGTACATCTTCATCATCTCGACGTTCTGGCGCTCTTTGTCGTCGGGGAACTTCTTCTTCAGCTCCTCCATCTTCGGCTGGAGCTTCTTCATCGACTCGGCGCTGACCATCGCCTTGTGCGTCAGCGGCAGCAGCAGCACCTTCACGCCGACGGTGAGGAGGATGATGGCGACCCCCCAGTTGCCGGTGAACGTGTGGAAGAGCTTCAACACCTTCAGCAGCACGTTGCAGATGACCGCCCACCACCCGAAGTCCACCGACTTCTCGAGCGCCGGCGTGTACGTCGCGACGATGTTCGGGCCGCCTGTCGCCGCCGGGACGCCCACCGTCGCAGCGAGCACGTCGAAGTCCTTCGGCCCGAGGAAGCCGCCGAAGTTCAGCGTCGTCTTCTCACCCGGCGCAACGGTGATGGGGAAGAACGCATCGGCCAGCCGCGCGGTCGCAGTCGCCGTCAACACGCACCGCGCGGTCAGGGGCGCGCCGACCGGGAAGAAGCTCGACAGGAAGTACTGCTGATCAATGCCCGCGTAGTGCAGCGCGCCCTTGAACTCCTCGGGTGGATCATTCGACGGCATCTTGCGGTGCACGTCCGTGTCGAGGTGGCACGTCGCGTTCGACTGGTTGCCGACGCCACCGAACATGCTCGGCGCAACCTCGTGAGCTGGGTCGATGGCCCGTGCCGAATGCAGGCCCAGCTCGGCCGACAGTGGAACGGTGCCCACGTTCTTCACCACCACCTGCATCCCCAGCTCGTAGCCGTCTTTCTGCCAGGTGAACGTCTTCTCGATTTCCCACGGGCCTTCCGCCGTGCGGAAGACGATGTGGCCGTCGCGCTCTTCGACGACTTCATAGCGGCTGGTGCCCTTCACCGGCGACGCGCCATTGATGCTGACCGCGAAAGGAAGCGGGTGGCCGTCGACGGGCTTCGCCAGGTCCATCTGAGGGGGAGTCTCGGCCGCTCCGCCGAAGAGCTTCTTGTAGCCCTCAGAGAGGCTCACTTCCTGCTGCTCGCGTTCCTTCTTTCCCTGCAGCACCGCGTGGGTGAGCCCTGCGCCTTCGGTGGAGAACGTGTAGAGCGCCGAGGTGCGCGCGAACTTGAGCTCGCGCATCGGCAGCCCGGCCCGCGCGCCGCCGGCGTCACGGCCCCCAGTGTCCGGGGGAAGCAGGGCGGCAATCGTCGAACCGCCATTGGCCGCCTCAGCCGCCGCGACAGTCGTGCCCGCGTCGGCGGTCAGAGCCAACAGCTCGGCGGCTTCGCGTTCTTTCGCGGCCTGCGGTTCCCACACCAGCTTCGAGTAGACGAGGGTGAGGCCCAACGAGAGGCCGACAGCGAGCAAGAGGCGCTTCTGGTTATCCATGGGGAGTCCTTACCGAGCCCAGTGCTTCGCGCGGCGGCGGGACGGGGTCGAGCCCGCCGGGATGAAACGGGTGGCAGCGCAACAGCCGACGCGCCGCAAGCCAACCGCCGCGAAACGGACCATGCGTGGTGAGCGCGTCGAGCGCGTACTTCGAGCACGACGGATGAAAACGGCAGGCCGGGGGCAGCACCGGGGAAAGGAAGCGACGGTAGAAGCGAATCGGCAGGAGCAGCGCCTGAAGAAAGACCAGCTCGGCGAGGGCAAGCGCCCGCTTCACGAAAAGCGCCTCACCAATTCGCCCGTCACACGCTCGAAGGCGCGCGTCATCGCAGCGAAGTCCGCCTGAGCGGCGGAATTTCTGGCAATCACCACGAGGTCTATTCCTTTCGGCATCAGCGGCTGCCGCTTGCGGTACAGCTCCCGGAGGCGGCGGCGAATCTTGTTCCGCACCACCGAGTTTCCGACCTTGTTCGAAACCGTCAGCCCCAGTCGGGTCTTCCCGGTCGCGTTGGGCAGCACCAGGGCCAACAAACAGTCGGCCGAGATCTTCTGCCCTTTCTCCTGCACCCGCAGAAACTCGGCTCGGCGCCGAAGCCGGGCTTCCTTCGTGAAGCGCTCGGCAGCGACGACCACTACTTCTGGTACGCCTTCACCACCAGACGCTTGCGGCCTTTCGCCATCCGCTTCTTGAGGACGCCGCGGCCGGCCTTGGTGGAGTTGCGCTTCCGAAACCCGTGCGCGCGGTTCCGTTTAACTTTCGAGGGCTGGTAAGTGGGCTTGCGCTTCACGGATGAATTCCTTTGGAGGCTGACTGCAGAGGCAGCGGCCCTTAGCGGATGAAGCGCCCAGTTTCAACGACGCCCTCACCCTTTTTTCCGTCACCCATTGTCTTGTGGAAATCCCCCCACCCGGGCTGTGGATAAGCCTGTGGAGAATGTTGAGAAGTGTGGCGACCAAGGCCCTCGGCTGTGGGAAATCGTGGATCAGAACCTCGGCAGCGCGGCTTTTCGCGTTTACGTACTTCCAGCAAACCTCTCATTGGGTCAAAACCCGAAAGCAAGCTGACTTTCCGGCTCTGGATCTCCACACCCGCGCAGGGGAGCAAAAGCGCTTTTGAGTTACGCGGAGTTGACCAAAGTACTTGATCCGTCTTCTGCGCCGCAGGTATTGATGCCGCCCTTTTAGAGCTTCCCTGCCGCGGGGTTTGAAACCAGACTGTGCGCATCCCGATTTTGAGGCCGGCATGAGTTCAACCCCCCAGAATCTATGGGACAATTTACTCGAGACCCTGCGCGGCGAAGGGCACGCCTATGCGGCCTCTCAGCTCCGGGAATTGACGGCGCTCGAGTTTCAAAATGGTGAGCTGGTGTTGGGCGTCGGCGATCGCTTCTTCCGCGATTGGGTCGACGACCATTACTGCCAGATGATCAAGGAAACGCTGCTGCGGTTGACGGGGGTCACCCCGACGGTGCGCTACGAAATCATCGAGCGGGCGCGCAGCATCACGCCCAATGCACCCACACCGGCAGTCAACCAGGTTCGCCAGCCGGCCCGCCTCAACGAGCGGTTCACCTTCGAAACCTACGTCGTCGCCGACTCGAACCAGCTGCCAGCGGCCGCGGCAATGGCCGTCTCGGACGCCCCGGGCAAGAACTACAACCCGCTGTTCATCTACGGCGGCACGGGCCTCGGCAAGACGCACCTGCTCCACGCGGTGGGCAACCGCATCCTCCAGAAGGACCCCAAGACCCGCATCGTCTACCTCTCGAGCGAAGAGTTCACGAACCAGTTCATCGAGAGCGTCCGCGATCACCGCATGACCGAGTTCCGCAAGAAGTTCCGGGACGAGTGCGACGTGCTGCTGATCGACGACATCCAGTTCCTGGGGAAGAAGCAGGAAACGCAGAACGAGTTCTTCTACACGTTCAACTCGCTGCACCAGATGTCGAAGGCCATCGTCCTCACCTCCGACATGGTGCCGGCCAACATTCCAGGCCTCGAAGAACGCCTGCGCAGCCGCTTCACGATGGGCCTCATCACCGACGTTCAAGAGCCGAACTTCGAGATGCGGGTCGCGATTCTGAAGAAGAAGGCCGCCTCTGACGGCTTCGACCTGCCCGACAACGTGGCCCACTTCATCGCCCGCCACGTCGTGCGCAACGTGCGAGAGCTCGAAGGCGCGCTGATCAAGATTTCGGCGGTGCACTCGCTGACGGGCCAGGCGATTACAGAAGAGTTCGCAGGCCAGGTCCTCAAGGACATCCTTCCGGCCCAGAAGAACCTCGACGCCGACGCGATTCAGGGCGAGGTGGCGCGCTTCTTCAAGGTGCCGCTGGCCGAGCTCAAGGGCGAGCGCCGCACCAAGAACATCGCTTTCGCGCGGCAGGTGGCGATGTACCTGCTTCGCACCCTCACCCACGCGTCCTTTCCGTCGATCGGCAACAGCTTCAACAAGGACCATTCGACGGTGATGTCGTCGGTACGGAAAATCGAGGCCCAGCGCGAGGTCGACGAGCAGCTGCGCCACCAGCTGTCCGAGCTCACCGCTCGCCTCGGCGTCGTTTAGTCCGCTGGAACCGTGATTCCTTGCAGAGCTCCGCGAGGAGTTTTGGGCAGGATCAAGGCGCGGCGCCGCAGGAATACCGAGTCATATTGCGAGGTGCCGCAACGATGAGCCCGGCCAAAAGAACCGCGGAGATTTGTAGGGAATCACGGTTCCAGGGGACTGGTTCGACAGCCCAGAAGTTCTTCATGCCTCGGCAGTCGAAGCGCCCTGGTGACGAGCGCGCGATCGAAGCGCACCTCTCGGTGCGTCGCAGCGGAGCGCAACGAAGTCAGCGGGGATGAATCGGCGGCCCAAGGCCGTAGCAGCGCTTTTCTGAAAACCGCCTTACTTCATTGGCGGAATTTCGTTCAGCTCGAGCTTGAAGACGGCGTTCTGGCCGGGCTTCACCTGCACCGAGAGTCCACGCTTCACCTTGTCGTCGCCGACCACGGTGAGCAAGTGGGTGCCGATGGGCAGCGAGAGTCCGAACAGTGGCGACGTGCCCAGCACCGTGCGCCCGCGCGAGATGGTGGCGGGGGGGAAGATGGCCAGCGTCACCGTGCCCGTCTTTCCGCTGGGGCTCGTCCTCGGCACGGCATCCTTCCCATCGCCCGGGGTCACCTTCGGAGGGACGTTGTTTCCCTGCTGAATCGGGCGCGGAACGTCGGGCTCAGCTTCCGTACTGGGGCCTCCACCAAACCCGGGCGGCGGCTTGATTGGCGTCGCATCGCCCAGCTTCGCCCCGTTGCTTAGCTCGACGACGCCGTCGATGGGAGCAGCCTCGGCGTTGAGCAGGTACTTGTAGATGAGGAACCCGCCCGCCAGCGTCAGCACCGCAATCACCGCCAGCGCGATGTTCCCACTGGTGTGGCTCTCGTCATCCGCGAGAAGCACGTTTCCTTCTGGATTCGTCTTCGGCGCGCGGGCCGCCGCCTTCGGGGCCGGTGCGTTGGCGCCTTCGGGCCCGATAAGCATGGCAATCGCCACCGCCTGCTCGGCCACCTTCGCCTCGAGCTCGTCGTGCGTCGGCCGGCGCTTCGGCGGCACGTGCGTCGCCCGCTTCCTCTTCTCTTTTTCCTTCTGCACCGCGGGCGCCGGGAAGCTGAGGCCCGCGTCCTCGCGGAGCAGGCTGACAGCGTTGGCCACCGCCGACTTCTCCATCTCTCCACCGGCCGACTCGAGCAGCGCCTGCGTCGCGGCGACCTTCTCTTCGAACATCTCGGCCATGAAGGTGGCGCGTTGATCCTGATCAAACAGCAGGTCGGGGCAGGCCAGCTGCATCGCCCTCGCGAAGTCCTTCGCCGTGGGAAACCGATCAGACCTTTCGCGCGCCAGGGAACGCAGCGTGATGTCCGACAACGACTGTGGAATCACCGAGACGATGTCGATGGGGTGCGGAATGGGCGCCGAAAGAATCTGCTTCATCTCGTCGATTTCCGTCTCGCCCGAGAAGAGCCTTCGGCCGGTAATCATCTCCCACAGCACCACGCCCAGCGAGAACACGTCGCTGCGCCCATCGAGCAGCTCGCCGCGCACCTGCTCGGGCGACATGTACCCGGTGGTGCCCTTCACCGTGCCGACGTTGGTGCGGCCCAGGCTTCCGCGCGCCTTGGCGATGCCGAAGTCGAGCAGCTTCACCACGCCCGAGTACGTCAGCATCACGTTCTTCTGCGCGACGTCGCGGTGGATGACGGGAAACGACTTGCCGGCAGGATCCGTGAACGTGTGCGCGTAGTGCAGCGCCATCGCGACGTCATGCACCACCGAGGCAGACAGCCCAATCGGCAGCACCGCGCGCTTCTTCGCGCACGCGCTCGTCACCTGGTTGAGGTTCTGGCCGGCGATGAACTCCATCGCGAGAAAGAGGCCTTCGCCGTCTTCGCCGAGGTCGAACACCTGCCCGATGTTCTGGTGGTTGAACGCCGCGGTAATCCGCGCCTCGTCGAGGAACATCTTCAAGAACTGCTCGTTGTCCTTCGCATCCGGAAGAATGCGTTTGACGACGACGTACTTGCGAAAGCCGCCCGGGCCGGCGGTGTAGCCAAGGAAGAGCTCTGCCATCCCGCCCGAAGTGAGCTGGGTGAGGATCTCGTATTTTCCGATCTTCATCCCCCGATAGAGCTCTTCCCCCATCGGCACACCGGCGATCGCCCGCGCCATAAGGTGGCGCAGCGTAGCCCCAACGCCTGTGAATTGACTGTGGGAAGATTCCTAAGCTTCCCCCACGTGATGTGGGAACCCGACGCACGATGGGCGGGGGTGTGTGCGGCCGTGGAGTACCGAGGCGATTGTCCACACCAGCCCAGCGGCCAACCATTTGTGACTCGGCCGGTTTTCGGGTTCCCCACAACTTCTCGGACACTGCTTCTACGACTATTAAATATGACTCTTACACTCCAGTAGCCGACAGCAGAGTGACGCCACAGATGGGCGTCACGGAATTCAGTGACGCCCTTCGCTGTCGTCGCAGGGAACAAACAGCAGCACGCTTCTGGCAACGGGTGGTGGACCTACACGAAAGGGTGACAGGATTTCGGCGGGCAGCGGGGAGAGGCGAATGCGCGGTTGGGCTCTTTGCGCAGTGGTGGTGCTCGCTGGCTGCCGCCAGCAGGAGCTTGGCAGCTCAATCGGAGCCCTGCGTGTGGCTCCGGCGCAGCTGAACTTCGGCGCCGTCTACACCGGCCGCGAATCCAGGGTCGCCACCTTCAAGCTCGTAAACGACGGCCGCGCGCGCCAGGCGTTGAAGTGGCAGGCGCCCGACGCTCCGTTTCACGTCAGCCTGCTGCCTACCGAAGCCGTGCCGGGAGAAGTCGAGGTGGTGGTCAGCTTCGTCCCCGAGCTGGACGGCAAATTTCAAGGCGAGCTGCAGGTCGGAGCGGTTGATCAGGACCCGCTGCTCGTCGTCACCCTGCTCGGCGAGGGGCTGCCCGTTCCCGCTTGCCCCGTCAGCCAGGAATGCACCGAGTCGGTGTTCGACCTCGTGACGAAGAAGTGCGTCGACGGGCCGTCGGCCGATGGCACCAGCTGCGCCGGCAACGCGTGCCTCACCAGCCCGACCTGCCAGAATGGTCGCTGCATTGGCGTCGAGGTCGACTGCAACGACAGCAACCTCTGCACGGTCGACACCTGCAACGCCGTCATCGGCTGCGAGCACCTGCCCGCTCCACCATGCCCGGGCGATGGGAAGTGCCAGGTCGGCGTCTGCAGCCCGGCCACCGGCTGCGGCATGGAAGACGCCGTCGACGGCACGGCCTGCGGCGCCACCCAGACCTGCGAAGCGGCTGACGTCTGCATCGCGGGCGCATGCGTGCTGCGTGATCCTCCGGATGGGTATGTCTGTGCCGAGGCGTCTCCCTGCCAGCCAGAAGGCCTCTGCAAGGCCGACAAGTGCATCCGGCCAGCTGCCACGGTGCTCAGCCCCGACTGGTTCTTCGATTCGTCCGAGGCCGACGCAGGCTCAGGGGTGGCCCCGCAGCTGCACGACATGATGCTCGAGCCGACCGGCGCGCTCTCGTTGTCGGGCTTCTTTCACGTGAAGCCGAAGCTTCGCGTCAACACCCCCGCCGCGACCGAAGGCAAAGCGGGCAGTGCGCGCCGCTGCATGCTGTGGAATGAGAGAATGGTCTGTGCCGACTACCCGTCGCAGGTGAACGGCAAGGTCGCGATGATTGACATCGCCACGGGCGAAACGAAGTGGACCTTCGATTTGCACTCGGCGCGGCCCGACTTCCTCGCGCTCACCTCCTCGCTGTTCATGGCGCGCATGGCGGTGCAGGGAAGCGATCGACTGGCGGCGCTCTTCGAGGCATACCCGCGTGCCTCGGGCCAGGGCACCGAGTGCCGCCTGTATTTTCTGGTCGTCCTCGACGCGAGCGGCAAGCTCGTCACCGCCCAGCAGCTCACCGACCCCGTGCTCTCGCAGTGCAACCACCCGCACCCGTACGGCTTCGGAGCCGACGCGCTGGGTGACCTCTTCGTCAGCTTCTCGCCCACCATCAGCAGCCCGGCTCCGCTCGTGCCGGGCACGCCGACCGTCGCGATGAGCTTTACGCGCGATGGCATCTTCCGGTGGAAGTTCACCGATTCGACGCTGGTGGGCGGCGAGCTCGCCGTCGCGCAAGGGTTGCTCTACCCGGAGAACGGCTCCACCGCGGTGCTGACCGCGAACGGGCAGCCCGCCTTTACCCTGGTCGAGCCGTTCGGCCGGGCGGTGGTGTCGAAGACGCGCACCATCGTGGCTCCCGTCGTCGGAGGGTCGCAGCTGCGCGGCTACGAGTCCGGCACCAACAGCCCGCGGTGGCAGCACCTGCTCGAGCCGGGCCAGAGCTTCGGCAGCGACCAGCTTCGCCTTGCCACCTGGAGCACGCGCCGCGGCCCGACCACTGTCGCGCTCACCTTCACCAACAAGGCCGGCAAGACCCAGCTGCATGGCATCGTCGCGCGTGATGGCAGAGAGGCCTTTACGTGTGACGTCGCGATGGGCGTCACCCGCACGGAGCCGCTGATGTTCGAGGTCGCCAACGGAAAGCTCGCGGTGATGGACGGCACGGATGCGTGCGGCAAGTGCGACCCGCCGTTCGCGGGAAGCAGCGCCGCCTTCCGGACCATCGTCACTCCGCTGCTGTCGACGCCGTTCTCCGAGCCGTGGGTAGGCACGTTCGGCGGCGCAGGGCATGACCACCGCGAAGAGTCGGGCAACGACCCGGCCGTCTCGCAGTAGTCGGCTAAGCCAAAAGTCCTACAGGTCTTCGAGGTCGAACCGGGCCGCGCCGCCGGCTTCCTTCACCTCGACGGTGACGGTCTTCGGCGGCCCCTCGGCGGGCACCAGCTTCAGCGTCTGCTTTCCGACCGGCAGGGTGGCCTTCAGCGGCGTGCTGCCGAGGTCCTTCCCGGCGAAGAACACCCGCACGGGCGGCTCGACCACCAGCGAGACGCTGCCCAATAGCTCGGGCTCTTCGTCTTCTTTTACCGCCTCGGCCTTCCGGCCAACCCGCCTCGGCTCGGGCTTCTTCACCGCCTTCGGTTCCGCCTTCTTCACCGTCACCACCGGCACGGGCGCTGGCTCAGCAGGCTTCGGCGCCTCGACCACCGGCTTCACCTCGGGAACAGGCGAAGGCTTTGCCTCGACCGGCAGGGGCTTTGGTGCCTCGGCGGGGCGCGCCTTCACCTTCACCTCGGGCACGGACTTCGGCTCGACGGGCGCAGGCGGGAGGCTGCCAATCGGCTTGCCGGGCTGCGGCCCCAGCGGCATCGCGTTGAACGGCGGCAACTTGAGCACGAACAGCGTCAGGGCCAGCGCGACGACCGCCATCACCACCCCGACCCCGACAAACTTGCCGATGCCCTGACGGCGCGTCGGCGGCACCCTGGTGTTGGTCGGCGAATCGCGGCCTTCATCGATGAAGTCGCTCTCTTCGCGCGACGCATCGTCTTCCTCGTCCGCGCTCGTGTCGAAGGGGCGGCCGATCGACGTCTTCATCGGGCCGTCGGGCTCGTCGAGGAGGTCGGCGAACGGGTCGAGCAACACCGCGGGGTTCGTGTTTGCGCTGCTGGTGTTCGTGTCGCTCGAGCGCGTGCGCGAATCAACGACGGCCGCGAGGATGACGTTCGAGTGCCGCACCGAAGGGGGCGGCTCAGTGATGGGGCTGTGCATCGGCACCGCGTCCGTCAGCGCGTCGACCCGGGCGCGATTGGCTCGCAGCTGGGCCGCCATCGCCGCTGGCAGCGAGGTCGCGGGAATCGTCTTCTCGCCGTCATCGTCGTCGTCGAAGTCGTCGCCTCCCGAACCCTCTGGGTCGAAGTTCATCTCGGTGACTTCGCGCACCGGCGGCGCCAGCGATTGCACCGGCGCCCGCGTCACCCGCACGTCGACCCCCACTGGATCCGTCGACAGCTGCGGCTTCTCACCCGACGGGCGCGGTGCCACCCCCGGCGGACGCGGCGGCCTCCCCACCGGAATCGGAGTCGTGACGGCCGTCACCCGCCGCGGCGACGAAATCGCCGGCATCACAGGCGGCACCGGACTTGCGGGTGTCGGCGGCGTCAGCGGCCGGGTGGGAGGAACCGGGGGCACGGACTGCAGGCGGCTGGCTCCGACGGCGGCGAGCAGGCTGTCGATTTTCAGCTCGCCCGTGAGGTCCTGCCCGCCCTGCGCGTTCTCGACCACGTCGCGCGTCTGCTGCCGGCGCTCGTTGTAGAAGCGCTGCACCAGCTCGCCTGACTGTTCCGCGTGCCACAGCGCGCCTGGGCACGCCTTCTCGATGGCGCGCGCGAACTCCAGCGCCGTGCCGAACCGCTGCTCGCGGTCGCGCGCCAGCGCCTTCAACGTCACCGCGTCGAGCGCGGGCGTCACGTCGGGGCTCAACCGCGATGGCGGCTGCACGTCCTCTCGAAGCGCCGCGAGCATTCCGTCTTCCGCGCTCTTGCCGTGGAAGAGCCGCATGCCGGTGAGGCACTCGTGGAGCACGACGCCGAGGGCAAAGATGTCGCTGCGTGGATCCAGCGGCTCGCCGCGAATCTGCTCGGGCGACATGTACCCGCTGGTGCCCTTCACCATCCCAATCGACGTCATCCCGCCGCGGCCGCCCAGCGCCTTGGCGATGCCGAAGTCGAGCAGCTTCGTGGTGCCGTCGTAGGACACCATGATGTTCTTCTCGGCCACGTCGCGGTGAATCACCACCTGCTTGCGCCCGCGGGGGTCGATGAACGTGTGCGCGTAGTGAAGGGCGAGCGCCGTGTCGCGCACCGAGGCCAGGGTGAAGCCCAGCGGAATCGGTTCCTTCGCCTGGCGGCAGGCGCGCGCCATCTCGACCAGCGTCGCGCCCTGCACGAACTCCATCGCGAGGAACAGCGTCCCGTCGTCGGTGTCGAGGTCGAACACCTGGGCGATGTTCGGGTGGTTGAAGGCCGCAGTCGTGCGCGCCTCTTCGAGGAACATCTTGACGAACTCTTCCTCGCCGCGAATGTCGGGAAGAATCGACTTGAGGACGACGATTTTGCGGAAGCCCGCCAGCCCGCGCTGGGTCGCGAGAAAAATCTCGCTCATGCCGCCCGTCGATAATCGACAGAGCAGCTCGTACTTTCCCATCGTCCGCCGATCGAACTCGGACGTGGGTTTGACGAATGGCTGAATCGACACGGTAGGTATTGGAGTTTACACCTCTGCGGGCCGGGTGCCGCTTTCCACTGCGACTGTTTACAGGGCGGGTGTCGGACCGTGTCGGGGGATGAGTGTGACCAGAACGCCACCGAGGCACAGCAGCGCACCTGCGAAGGTGACCAGGTCTGGCCAAGCGTCGAGCAGCGCAATCGACAGCACCCACGTCACTACCGGGGTCAGCTGCGTCATCACGCTGCCGCGCGACGCGCTGGTGAAGCCCATGCCGTAGCTGAAGAGCAGCTGCGCCGCGAAGGACAAGACGCCAATGCCCAGCACGCGCACCAGCGTCATCCCCTCGAGGGCGACCCAGCCGACGCTCGCGACCGGCGCCGCGAGCACAAACCCCACGAAGCAGAACGCGAAGAAGACCGTCGTCGCGTCGGTGTCCCTTCGCAGCGCGTGCACGCCTGTCATCGACGCGCCTCCGAAGATTCCCGAGGCGAGGCCGGCCAGCGCTCCCAGGCCCGGGTGCAGTGGATGCTCGAAGGCGCCAGTGCCCGCCGTCACCAGCACCGCGCCCAGCGTCGACAGGCCGAGGCCCAGGTAGAGCCAGCGGCCCGGGCGTTCTCTCAAAATCACTCCCGCGAAGACTGCCGCGTACACCGGCGAGAGGTAGTTGAGCATCGTCGCCGGGCCGGCGCCGAGGTTCGAAATCGCAAAGAAGTAGCAGAGCACGGCGAGGCCGCCAAAGAAGCCGCGCATCAGCAGCAGCGGCCAGCGCCTGAGATTGGGCGTGCGCCGCGCCAGGATGAAGACCGCCCCCGCTCCCAGGATGCCGATGAAGAAGCGCGCCGCGACAATCTGCGACGACGGCACGACGGGCGTCAGCGTCCGCGTGAGCACCGCCATCATCGCGAAGGGTAGGGAAGAGAGGGCGATGATGCCGACGCCAGACTTCTTCACTGACTGAGCGCGGCCCGAAAGGCGCGGGCCCTTTCCATCGCTCGCTCGGGCGCATCGGCCCGCACCACGAAGTGCCCCATCTTCCGGTTCGGCCGCGCCTGGTGCTTGCCGTAGAGGAAGACGTCGACCACGTCGGGGAAACGTTCCCACGCCGAAAGGTCCAGCGCTCCACCCGTGCGCCCCTGCGCCAGCCACACCTCGCCGAGCAGGTTGCCCATGCACCACGCGCCCGGGTGCAGCCTGGGCGGTGTCAGCGGCACCCCTGCGAGAATGCGGGCCAGCGCGTCGAACTGGCTCAGCGTGCACGCCTGCCGCGTCACGTGCCCCGAGTTGTGCGTTCGCGGGGCGAGCTCGTTGACGTACAGCTGGCGGGCGCCCGCGCGGCCGGTGCCGACGAAGAACTCCACCGTCAGCAGGCCCTCGACCTTCAACGCCCGCGCGACCTCGAGCGCAATCGCCCGCGCTTCTTCTTCCAGCGTCGTCGGCACCCGCGCCGGCACGACGGTGAGGTCGAGGATGTGGTGGGTGTGAAGGTTCTCGAACACCGGGAAGCAGAGCTCGGCGCCGCGCCCATCGCGCGCGACGATGCACGACAGCTCGGTGTGGAGCGTCAGCCGTTCTTCCAGCACCCAGCCGCCCTTCGCTTCGGTGGGCAGTTGCTTCAAGTCGGCGTCGGTCTCGAGCCGGAACTGCCCCTTACCGTCGTAGCCACCCAGGCTGGATTTCGCGATGCACGGAAAACCGAAGGCGCGCGCGGCCGCGACGAGGTCTTCACCCGCTGCGACCGCCTCGTGCTTCACGTGCGGAAAACCGTGGCGCGCGAGAAACGCTTTTTCCTCGCCGCGGTTCTGGCTGATTCGCAGAACCTCGAGCGAGGGAACCAGCTTCTGCGCGTGGGGCAGCAGCGGCGCGAAGGGGATGTTCTCGGAATCGAAGGTGACGACGTCGCAGCGGCCGAACAGCGTCTTCAGCGCCTCGGGGTCGTCGTAACCCGCGGTCTGGACGTGGGGCAGGCGGGCGAGCGCGGGGGACTCCGCGTCGGGGTCGAGCACCAGCGGCTCGCAGCTCAAGTGCAGCAACGATTCGCCCAGCATCGCGCCGAGCTGCCCGCCCCCGAGGATGCCGACCGTGCGCGCCTTCACCGCCCAGGCTTGCCGCGGCGCCGACGGGGAGCGACCGCTGCAGGCGTCGCGCGCGGCCGCGGAATCGGAGCGGTCGCGTTCGGCAGCGGAGGCGTTGTCTCCGGCTGCAGGTCAGCCGTCGACCGCAGCGCCTTCTGAGCGTTCGCGCTGCGGTACGCCTCGAGCTTCCGCGTGAGCTCCACGCTTCCGACCGCGAGCATCCGAACCACGAAGAGCGCAGCGTTGGTCGCCCCGGCGGAGCCGATGGCGAAGGTGGCGGTAGGGACGCCGGCCGGCATCTGGACGATGGAAAGGAGGCTGTCGACGCCGTTGAGCGCGCGGCTCTGCACCGGCACGCCCAGCACCGGCAGGTGGGTGAGCGAGGCGACCATGCCGGGCAGGTGGGCCGCTCCGCCGGCGCCGGCGATGATGGCCTTCAGGCCACGGCCCTGGGCCCCCTTCGCGTAGGCGACCATCTCTTCGGGTGTGCGGTGCGCCGAGACGACGCGGACCTCTGCGGTGATGCCGAAGGACTCCAGCGTCTGCGAGGCGTGCCGCAGCGTTTCCCAGTCGGAGCTGCTGCCCATGATGACGCCGACGGTGACGGTCATAAGAGTGCGCGAACTTGCCACGAAACGGCTAGGTTGCCGCGATTTCCAACCCAAAGGGTGCGCCGACGATGTGGTGGGGCAGGCTGTCGCTACGCATTCAAACCGCGATCGCCGTGTTGCTTCCGTGCGTCGCCGTCGCCGTCTTCACCTCCTGGTATTTTCCCCAGCGGTTGAACGAGCAGGCCGGCTTCGCGCTCGAACGCCAGGCACGCAGCATCGGGCTCCTCGCGGTCGCCAACGCGGCGCCGACGATGCGCCTCATCCACGACAAGCTCGCCACCAATGACGAGCTCGACGCGGTGTTCGCTGGCGTTCGCGCCGGCGGAAACATCGAGCACACCGGCGCGCTCGAGGTCTCGGCTGACACGGTGGTGCTCGAGGGCGGCAAGCGGTTCGTGGTGGTGAAGGCCGACGGCGACAAGGCTCAGGTGCGCGGCGACTTGCCACCCGGCAAGTACGAAGTCGCCGATGCGGGGCACTGCGAAATCGAGCGCGGGGTGGTGCTGACGGTGCGCTGCGCGGCGAAGGACCAGGACTACGAGGCGTTGATTGTCACCCAGATGTCGCTGCGAGAGCTCAACGCGTCCGAGCGCCGCAACCAGACGGTGGGCATCTGGGTCCTCCTCGCGACGGTGCTCGGAGGCCTGGGGCTGGCGCTGCTGATTTCCGGCGCGCTGGCCGGCCCCATCGGCGTCGTGACCCGGGTCGCGCGCACGGTGGCCAGCGGCGATGTCAGTGGGGAAGCGCTGAACGTGCAGGGCAGCGGCGAAGTGCGGAGCATGGCGGACTCGGTGAACGAGATGCTCTCGAGCCTGAAGGTGCTCGTGAAGCAGATGGTGTCGTTGACCGAACGACTGGGTGGCGCCGCGCAGGGCCTCATCGCTGCGTCGTCCGACCAGGAGCACGTGACGAGCCAGCAGTCGGCCTACGCGCAGCAGATTGCGGCGACGTTCGAAGAGCTCTCGCGCACGGCCGAGATGATTCAGGCCAGCACCGCGACGGTAGAACAGGCCGCCGTGCGCACCAGCGGGGCGGTGGACGAAGCGCGCGCCGTCGTGAACGAGATGGTGGGCGGCATCACCGAGATTCGGCGCGAGTCGAAGGAAGTGGCCGAGGCCATCAGCAAGCTGAACCAGGACCTTCAGCAGGTCTCGCGCATCGCGCAGGTCATCAAGCAGGTGGCCGATCGGTCTGACCTGCTCGCGTTGAATGCGGCGCTCGAAGGCACGAAGGCGGGTGAAGTCGGGCGTGGCTTCTCGCTGGTCGCGGCCGAGATGCGGAAGCTCGCCGAGAACGTGGCGGTGTCGGCGCGCGACATCGGCCGGCTCGTCGAAAGTGTTCAGGCGTCAGGCGACCAGGCGGTGAACAAGGCGCGCGAAGGCGTGGGCGCGAGTGACCGCGGCGTGGCGGTGGCCGAGAAGGCGTCGGCGGTGTTCCAGCAGATTGTCGAGCTCTCGCGCGGCACGAAGGAAGCGGCGCAGCAGATTGCGATTGCGACCCGGCAGCAGAAGCAGAGCTCCGAGCAGGCCGTGCAGGGCGCGCGCAATGTCGCCGACCTGGTGAAGCAGGGCGTCGATGCGACCACCCGCAGCACCCGCATCGCGCATGACTTGAAGGCGTCCGTCGCCGCGCTGTCGGAAGTCACCCAGCGCTTCAAGGTCGACCGGAACTGAGCCATTCCTCACACGAGGACTTGGGCACGCCTCACCTGCGCTTGCTCGGCGAGCGCCTGCTGACGGAGGCGCGGCAGGAGGCGAAGGAGACGTTGAGCCACCGGGAGCTTCCGTTCGGCAGCAATCTCGAAAAGGCGAAGGGCACGCCTGCGGTCCTCAACGGCTCCGGCTCCGCGCCAGTAGAGCTTGCCGAGCCAGGAGTGGGCGCCGGTGTGCTGGGCTTCGACGGCCCGTTGGAGCCACTTGAGAGCTTCTTCGAACTCCTCGTGTTCGAACGCCATCGCCCCCAAACTGAACATCGCCTTCGAGTCCCCGTGACGCGCTGCCTGCCGATACCAACGACGGCTCTCGGCGTCGTCTTTGGCCACGCCGACTCCCAGGTTGTAAAACCACCCCATTGCGAGCACAGCGTCCTGCTCGCCAAGCTGCGCCGCCTCGGCGTTCAGCTTGAACGCCATTTCTTCGTCGCGCGAGACGCCGTCGCCTTCGAGAAATTCGAGCGAGCGATTGTAGAGCGAGACCGCCGGGTCAGCAGTGGAGGAAGCGGAGTATCGGGCAGCCGCCGTTCGTCCGCGGCCCTGACGCGCAACCGAGGTCGGCTTTCTGCGGCTTCGCGTGCCCATCGGCTTCCGAGGTTAACGCAGGCGCGAAGAATTGGTCGTCGATCGGCGGCGGTCATGTCTGCAGCAAGCAGCATCTTTCAGTACGAGGTGCTCTCGCCCATGAAGACCACTTCTTTTTTCAGGTCTGGATGCGCTTTGAGCGCCGGCGCCGCGGTCGGCATCGGGCAGGGCGGTGGGTCTCTTCGAAACAGCTCGGAGACCTTGCTGGCCGGCCCCGCGAGTGCCGCAAGCGGCGTCCCCTCGCTGAAGAACCCAGCGACCGCGCCGAAGAGCAGGGCTCCGACGGTGGCGAGCCCGGCGGCGGTGCGCTGTCGCAGCCGCTTGAGCCCCGCTGGGCAGTCCTTCGTGAGTACCGTGCCGTCGGCGCGCGTGTAGAAGCGCCAGCACACCTTGCCCTCGGTGCGGATGAAGAGCTCGCGAATCTCCTGGGTCGTCAGCTCGCCCAGCGAATAGACGTTCTTCTGACAGCCGCCGCAGAAGCGCACCTGATGGTCGCCCTTCATCTCTTCCCACTTCGCTTTGCAGGGAGCTGCGACCGAGATGACACCGTCGAAGGCTGGGATGGTCATCGGTGGATCAAGCCCGCTGGGCCGCGCCGCCGCATCCGGCGGATGTCCGATGCTTCGTCACGCGAGCGTGGTTTCGAGCAGCTCGACCAGGGCCTGCGTCCGGCCGTGGAGCGCCGCCGGCAGACGGCCGCTCGAATCCAGCTGTTGCTCGAGCCCGCCGATGGCCTGAAGTCCCAGCGCGGCTTCCGCTCCGCCCAGCGAAGTCAGCAGCGAACGCAGACTCGCGAGCGTCGAGGCGTCGTCATGCACCTCGACGAACTCAATCGCTCCCTCGGGCCGTGCGCAGGTCTCGCGCACCAGGCGCTCGAGCCACTTCGCCGTCGCCGCCATCTTCACGTAGTCGAGGCGGTCGGGCGTGTCGGTGGGCTGGTGGTAGTGCTCCCAGCGGCCGCAGGTGAGGAACAAGAAGGGAACCTGCCGGTGCCAGAAGGCCCAGTGGTCGGACAGCGGAGGAATGACGTCGGCGTCGGCGCGGCGCACCACAACTCCTGCCTCCACCACCGAATCGACCACCTTCGACGTGCCCGCGCTGCGTTCGGCCCCCAACGCGAACAGCGAATTCCGCACCTCGGCTGGCGCGCCGGGTGGCCCGACTGCGTGCCCGACGAGGTCCATGCACACCATCAAGTCGATTTGCAGCAGCGGCACCGTCGGGTGCTCGACGAAGTACGCCGAGCCCATGCCCGCAGTATGGAAGTGAGGCGGCTCTTCTCCGTCGAAAGCGGCGAGCAACACGCTGCGCCCCTTCGGCGGCTTGGCGGCCAGCGCGCGGCCCACCTCGATGAGAATCGCCACCGCCGCCGCGTTGTCGTCGGCACCGAAGAAAGTCGAGCCGCCATGCTTCCCCAGGTGGTCGTAGTGCGCGCCGACCAGCACCCACCGCGCGCCGTCCCCCTTCACCTCGGCGAGCACATTCGCGCCGCCACAGCCGGGCACGGGCTGCTCGACGGGGGCGCATCCAGCGCCATTGAAACCGTCGAGCACCACCGCGCGAGCCGCCTTTCCTCCCGCGGTGCCAGGGGCGCGGCCGGCGCACGTCTCAGAGCACAGCGCCGTCACCGTTAGCTTCAAGTTGCGAACAAGCGTGTCCATGAGACCTCTTCGCGGCTATAGTGAAAACCAATGGCCTGGCTCAATTACCATCATTTGCTCTATTTCTGGACTGTGGCCCGCGCGGGCACAATCGCTGCCGCGAGCAAAGAGCTGCACCTGTCGCAGCCCACCATCTCGACCCAGCTGAAGACGCTGGAAGAGTCGCTGGGCCAGAAGCTCTTTCAGCGCCAGGGCCGGAAGCTGGTGCTCACCGACGTCGGCCAGACGACCTTTCGCTATGCCGACGAAATCTTCCGCCTTGGCAAAGAGCTGCAGAAGGCGCTCGAGACAGGAGGCACGCCGGGCACGGGCCTGCGGTTCGCGGTGGGCGTGGCAGACGTGATTCCGAAGCTGGTCGCGCAGCGGTTGCTCGAGCCGGCGTTCGACGCGGTGCCGCTGCTGCAGCTGGAGTGTCACGAAGGCCCGCTGCCCCAGCTGCTGGGTGAGCTCGCCCTTCACGAGCTCGACGTGGTGCTGTCGGACTCCCCGGCGCCGGCGGACATCAAGGTGAAGGCGTTCAGCCACGCGCTCGGCGAGAGCGGCACCACCTTCTTCGCCCGCACTGGCCAGGCCGCTTCGCTGCGCCGCGGCTTCCCGAAGAGCCTCGATGGCACTCCGATGCTGCTGCCGTCGCGGTCGACCACCGTGCGCCGCCAGCTCGAAATCTGGCTCGACACGCTGGGGGTGCGCCCGAAGGTGGTGGCCGAGTTCGACGACAGCGCGCTGCTGATGACTTTCGGCATGCGCGGCCGCGGCGTGTTCGCAGCGCCCACCGTCATCGAAGACGAGGTCTGCCGGCAGTACGACGTGCAGGTCGTCGGCCGCACCGATGATGTCACCGAGCGCTTCTGGGCAATTTCGGTCGAGCGCCGCCTGCGCCACGCGGCCGTCGTCGCGGTCGCCGACTCGGCCCGTCGGGAACTCTTCGGAAAAAACGAAGACTCGCGCAAATAGTTCGAGATTGCGTGGTCGGTTGGCGGCGTTACTTGTTAGGTCATGGGTTCGATTCGGTTGGGCAGGGTGTTCGGCATCGACTTGAAGGTCCACGCGACCTTCGTTCTCGCGCTCGCGTTCGGCGCCTGGCAGTGGAAGGCGTTCGGCGCCTCGGGGGCTGCCTTCGGAGCAGGCCTCGTCGTCCTCCTCTTTGCCTGCGTCGTCCTCCATGAGCTCGGCCACTCGCTGGTCGCGAAGGCGTTCGGCATTCCCGTGCGTGAAATCATGCTGTTGCCGATTGGCGGCATGGCGCAGATGACGCGGAAGCCGAAGACGCCCACCCAGGAGCTGTTGATTGCCATCGCGGGCCCCGCGGTGAACGTCGGTATTGCGCTCGGGCTGATGGGCGTGGGCTACGGGTGGCTCGGCAGGGAAGGCATGGTGGAGGCGGTGTCGGGGCTGACGAACGCTCCGCCGTCGATGGAGACGCTGTGGGTGATGCTCACGGCGAGCAACGTGATGCTGGCAGTGTTCAACATGATTCCGGCGCTGCCGATGGACGGTGGCCGGGTGCTGCGCGCGGTGCTGTCGATGGGCATCGGGCACACGAAGGCGACGTCGATCGCCGCGATGGTCGCCCGGGTGCTCGCGGTGGGGATGATGGTGTTCGCGGTCTTCTCAGGTCAGCTGATGCTCGGCGTCATCGCGCTCTTCGTCTTCTTCGGAGCCAACGCCGAGGCGCGCGAAGAGCGCCTCAGCGGCGCGCTGGACGATGTGCCGGTGGCGTATGCGCTGAATCCGCACGCGGTGACGCTGTCGCCCGGCACGACGATGGCTGACGCGATTGCGCTGCTGGTTCGCAACCCTCAGCCGGCGTTCGCGGTGCTTCACGGTGAAAGGCTGGTCGGGGTGGTGACGCGGCGCGGGCTGGTCGAGGCGGCGCAGGCGAACGGGCCTTTCGCGTACCTCGCGTCGGCGATGCAGCGTGAGGTGCCCAGCGTGGGGCCTGACGCGTCGTTGACCGAGGCGCGGCTGCAGATGAACGCGTCGGAGTCGCCGTACGTCGCGGTGCTGGACGAAGACCGCTACCTCGGCCTCATCACCGAGCACGAGCTCGCGCAGCAGGCCGCGGTGTCGAACGTGTTTGCGCGCTTCAGCCCGCGGCGCGGCGGCGATAAGTTCGCGAGGGAATGAGCTTCCTCTCTGGAATCGTGACGAAGGTGCTGCTCGCCACCGGCCTCAAGAAGAAGCCCGCGGCGATGCCCAAGCGCAGCGACCCGTGCCCCTGCGGCAGCAGGAAGATTTTCAAAGATTGTCATCTGAAGCAGGTGCTCGCCGAGGCGCGCGCGGCGAAGACGAAGCCTTAAGTGAGGTCAGCGGCCGGAGCATGGGCCTCCCGCAGAAGTTCGGCACCGGAAGTCGGAGGAGGCTCATCCCCGGTGAGCATCAAGGGAGTCGTCGAGTGAGTGATGCGGCGATGAGGTTCGGCGGATGCCGATGTTGCTTCAACGGCTCTCGTGTCTCTTCGCCCCAGGTACCCGAAAGTCGGAGGAGGCTCATCCCCTCGACTGTTCCCGGGACGATGAACCGGGAGCAGCCTACTTCCGGATCGCGACCTTGACCTTCTCGGTGCCGAAGGTGACGTCATCCCCGTCTTTGAGCTTCTTGGGCGAGGTGAGCTTGTCCTTGCTGCCCGCGCCGACGAACGTGCCGTTCGAGGAGCCCAGGTCTTCGACGAAGAAGTCTGAGCCCTTTCGGGTGAAGCGGGCGTGCTCGCGCGAGACGCGGTTCGACTCGATGACGAAGTCGCAGTGCTTGCCGCGGCCGAGCAGCACCTGGTCGCCGGTCATCTTGTAGGCTTCGCGGCCCACCATCGAAATCGTCATCCCCGGGCCTTTGCCCTTCGCTGCAGGAGCGGGTGCGGGCTCTGGTTCCGGTTCTTCCTCGGGAGGCGGCTCTTCTTCAGGCGGCGGGTCCTCGTCCGGCGGCGGCTCTTCTTCCTGAGGCTGGTCGTCGGCCTGAGCCTCTTCTTCTGGCGGAGCGTCTTCCACCTGCTCGTCGAACGGATTTCCTTCTTCGTCCTCGGCGGGCGCTTCATCTTCGGGGTCCGGTTCGGGCTCGGGCTCGGGCTCGGGCTCGGGGGCGCGCTTCTTCAGACCCGCCGGGGCGGCCGGCTGTTTCGCAGCGACGGGGGCAGGTGCAGGGGCGGCCTTCACGTTGGCCGTGCCGCCTGCTCCCTTGCCGGCGACGACGTAACCGCTGAGGCGCGCGAACTGGAAGACCGCCTGCGACACGAGCGCGTCGCGGGGAACCCCCATCTCTTGCGACATGGTGTCGAGCACCTCAAGCAGGTGCGCGGGCAATTTGACGTCACTCATGTTGTCGATTCGCTCCTCGGCGGCCGCGGGAACATATCGTGTGGAATTCTCGACGCTACTTCTCTCTTTCGCTCGGATCTCTGGAAGGCGAACGCCAATCCCTCAGGTTTTTGAGGCCGACCCACCCCACAACCCACCACAAAGACTTTGGTTTCGGCTGGCCCGCCCTAAGCAAAGCGCGCCCTTGGCCGAATCACTTCACGGGGAATGGGAGAAGACACAAATGATCAACGCTCGATGGCGGAAGTGGACGATGGGCGCAGTGGCGGGGCTCGCTGCTGGCTGCACGGGAAGCAGCCCGACGCTGCCCGAATCACCGGCGATTCAGAACCGCGCCGAGCTGCTGACCTTCCAGGGTGGCAACGCGTGCCAGGACCTCGAGACGTACCTCGAGGACACCGCGGTGCTGCAGATGCGCACCCAGCTCGAAGCGCAGCGTGACCAGGTTCCGGGGTGGGGTTGGTGGGGCGGCGGTTGGAGGGGGGGGCTCGAGTTCGACTCGGCGGCGCCGAACGCAGGGGCAGGTGGCGAGAAGGCGGCCTCTTCGGCCCCCAAGGACTACACGACGACCAACAACCAGGTCGCAGGCGTCGACGAAGCCGACTTCATCAAGAACGACGGCACCCGCATCTTTGCGCTGTCGGGCGGCAAGCTCTACGCGTCGAAGTCGTGGCCCGCGAACGAGCTGCAGATTCTCGGCAAGGTTGCCGTCGAAGGGTACCCGCGCGAGATGTTCCTCGATGGCACCGACCGCGCTGTCGTCTTCTCGCAGGTGTTCCGCAAGTACGCGCTGCAGCCCGAGCTCGGCTTCAACTGTGACCCACTCAGCTGCGGCTACTACTACTCGAACGCCACCAAGATGACGGTGTTCGACGTCTCGGACATGGCCAAGATGAAGGTGGTCAACGAGTACGTGTTGCCTGGCTCGTACCAGAGCGCCCGAAAAATCGGCTCCTCTGTGCGCATGGTGATGACGGACAGCTTCCGTTTCCCGGCCGCGGTGAAGTTCTGGCCCGATTGGAACGAGAACCTCTGGAAGCCCGAGAACAAGGACAAGCTGAAGGCGACCTACGACACGATGATTGCCGACAACGAGAAGCTGATCCGCGCGCAGGTGCTGGCGGACTGGCTGCCTCCGGGGCAGGCGACCATCAACGGTCAGACGACGACGATGCCGCAGGACTGCGACAGCTTCAGCAAGGTGAACGCGCCGACGCGGCTCGGCCTGGTGACGGTGGCGACGCTGGACCTGAAGAACCCGGGCCCGGTCGTCGACCGCAACACCATTCTGGGCGAGTCGGGTGAAATCTACGCCTCGGCGAGCAACCTCTACGTGGCGACGCGCCACTGGTGGTGGTGGCCGAAGCCGGGCCAGAAGGACACGACGTACGTCCACAAGTTCGACATCAGCAAGCCCGAGAAGGCACGCTACGTCGCGTCGGGCACGGTCGATGGCCACATCGTTGATCAATTCTCGATGGACGAAAACGCCGCGGGCTACTTCCGGATGGCGACCACGCTGTCGACCCGGGTGCTCGACCCGAAGCAGCCGGACAACTGGTGGGGCGTGATGGAGACCACCAACCGCGTCAGCGTCACCCAGGAAAAAGAAGGCCGCCTCGTCGTCATCGGCCAGAGCGAAGAGCTCGCGAAGGGTGAGCGGATCATGTCGAGCCGCTTCATGGAAGACTCGGCCTACGTCGTCACCTTCCGGCAGACGGATCCACTGTTCACCTTCGACATGAAGGACCCGACCAACCCGAAGAAGGTCGGCGAGCTGAAGGTGCCGGGCTTCTCGAGCTACATCCACCCGATCGACAAGAACCACCTGCTCACCATCGGCACCTACATTCCCGAGAACAACACCGACTGGCGGGCGCGGGCGCTGCAGCTGGCCATCTTCGACGTCACCGACCTCGCCCACCCGAAGCAGACGTTCGTGCAGCTGGTCGGCACGGCGTACAGCTGGTCGGAAGCGCAGCACGAGCACAAGGCGTTCAACTACTTCCCGGCGAAGAAGCTGCTCGCGATTCCGTTCACCGACTGGTCCTACAACTACAAGAACAGCAACGAGTACTGGTCGAGCTTCATCTCGGACCTCCGCGTGTTCGAAGTCGACGTGACGAAGGGCTTCACCGCGAAGGGCGCCATCTCGATGCGAGACGTCTTCATGGTGAGCAACTACTACAACTGGTCGTACTACTGGACGCCGCAGGCCCGCCGCAGCGTGATGGCCGACGACTTCGTGTACTCGATTTCGGACGCCGGCCTGCGCGTGGCGAACATCGCCGACCTCAGCAAGCCGATCGCGACCGCGTACTTCGACCGCTACCTGGAACAGCGGTAACCGGACGGCGTCAGCGGTAACCGGACGGCCGGCGAAGAGCCAGAAATACAGTTTCTTCACGCCAGCTCGGCCCTGTCGTGAGGGGAAGCCGGATGGGGCATGGTGCTCCATCCGGCTTGTTTTATTTGGACCATTGGTGACACCGTCGACCGATGGTCCCCGCCGATGTCGCGCTGAACCACTCGCAACTCTTTTTCACGTGCGTGCTGCCGCCGTCGGCGCGGGTGCTCGAGGTGGGGTGCGGCAACGGGCAGCTGGCGTGGCGGCTCGCGCACCTGGGGCACAGCGTGGTGGGCCTCGACATCCTCCTGCCGGCCGACCGCCCGAGCCACCCAGGGCTGCGCTTCGAGCAGTCGGACTTCTACCAGTACAAAGACGAGCCCTTCGATGCGGTGCTCTTCACTTCGTCGCTGCATCACCTGCACCCGCTTGACAAAGCGATTCGCCGCGCACGGAACCTGGTGAAGCCGTCAGGGCTGGTGGTGGTGGACGACTTCGACTTGCTCGCTCCGGACGTGGCGACGCTGCGCTGGCACTACGAGGCGCAGGCGCTGCTCACCCACGCGGGCGTGGTCGCGACCCGAGAGAGCGCACACAGCCATGAAGGCCACGCGCGACCCCAGCACCCGCCGAACGAGCAGCCGCTGGTGCGGTGGCAAGAAGAGCACGTGTATGCGCCGCCGCTGCATTCGGGCGAGGCGATGCTGCACGCGCTGCGGGCCGCGGGCGAGCTCCTCGAAGTGGCGCGCGTTCCGTACCTGTTCCGCTACTTCGCTTCGCTGCTCGCCACCGCACCGAGGGACGTGAACGTCACCGAGTGGATGCTCGCGACCGAGGAACGCCGGATAGCCGCTGGCAGCTTGAAGGCCGTGGGGCTGCGAGCCGTCTGCCGCGTCGGTTAGCCGTCTACTCGCGCGCGACGACGGTCGTGTAGACGGTGCCGGGGTGCACGAAGTTGATTCCGCCGTCGGCGATCAACGTCCAGCCGGCGTCGGCCGAGTACTCCCAGACTTCACTCTGCGGCTCCGGGAAGGAGTTGACCAGCGACATGCCGCCGAAGAGGAAGCGGCGATCAATCGTGCTGGCCCCGACGCCAAAACCGCGCGGCATCAAGTCGTTGCCGGGCAACTGGCGGCTCCACTCGACAGCGCCCGCATCGGTAGGGCCCAGCTGGTAGAGGTCGCCCAGCACACCGCCGAAGTCACTGAAGCCGCCGTACAGGTGCAGCGGCAGTGCGTCGCCGAGGAAGGTGGCTCCCGTGCGGCCTTCCGGCGCGCCAGCCAGGGGCAGCGGCGTCCAGTTGCCGCCGTCGGCCGCCGGCTCGAACGCGTAGAAGTCGTTGGTGCTGGAGAAGTTGTCGTCGTACCCGCTGCCGACGATGAACCGCTTCGTCTCGCTGTCCCAGACGCCGGTGTTCAAGTACCGGCCATCAAAGGGGCCGCCCGATTCCGTGCGCTGCGTCCACGTCTTCGTCGGCACGTCGAACTGCCAGAGCTCGTTGTAGAGGAAGTTGTTGTTCGCGTCGGTGCCGCCGTACAGGTAGATGCGCCGCGTCGCCTTGTCCCAGCCGAACGCGAAGCCGTTGCGGTTCGTCGGGCCCGTGCCGACGGTGGTCAGCTTCTTCCACTCGGGCTGCGTGCCTCCGTCGCCGTCGCCGTTGAAGTCCAGCGCCCAGACAAAGAGGTCCGCCGGCGCGCCGCTGGTGGTGAAGCCGCCCCAGACGAGCATCTGGTTTCCCATCGCGTCCCACACCGCGAGGTGCGAGGCGCGCTGGCCCGGCTTGTCCATGCCGACCGGGGTGATGGCGCTCCACGCGTGGGTGTCGACGTTGAAGGTCGAGACCTGGTCTGTCATCAGCGACGAGTTGATGTTCAGAATCCCGCCGAAGAAGACGAGCTCGGGCGCGACGCACTTGCCGACCTTGCACTTGTAGCCAGCAGTGCATGCCATGCCGCAGACGCCGCAGTGGTCGAGGCTCGCCCGCAGGTCCGTCTCGCAGCCCGTCATCGCGTCCGCGTCGCAGTCGCCGTAGCCCACGTTGCACGCAGCGACCGTGCACGCGCTGCCCAGGCACTGGCCGGTGCCTTCGGAGACGAGGCACTTCTTGTTGCAGCCGCCGCAGTGGTCGTTGCTGCTGCGGGTGTTCGTCTCGCAGCCGTCGGTCGCCTTGCCGTTGCAGTCGCCCCAGCCCGCGAAGCAGCCGCTCTGCAGGCACTCGCTGCGCTCGCAGAAGACGTCGGCGTTCGCGGCCAGGCACAGGTTCGCGCAGGCGCCGCAGTTGCTCACCGACTCGGTGAGGTTCGTCTCGCAGCCGTCCTTCACCAGCTGGTTGCAGTTACCGAAGCCGGAGCTGCAGGTGATGCCGCAGACGCCGGCCGCGCAGGTCGCCGCGCCGTGCACCGTGCTGCAGAAGTTCGAGCAGGTGCCGCAGTGGGTGAGCGACGTCTGCACGTCGACGCACTTGCCCCCGCAGCACTTGTTCGGAGCGCACTGGGCGTCGGTGGTGCAGGTGTTGGGCTTCGGCTGACTGCCGCAAGCCACGAGAAGGAAAACGGAGGGGACGAGGAGGAGTGCGCGGTTCATTTGAGCTTGGAGACCTGGCCTTCGAGGCGGGTAATCGTCTTGTCGTTGCGCTGACCCGCCGGCAGGGCCTTCGCGTAGGTGACCGCGTCGGTGAGCAGCAGTTTCTGCGCTGCCACGTCGCCTTTCTTGGCGAGAATCGAGGCCTTCGTTTCCATCACCCGGACCTTGCGCGGACCGTACGCCTTGCCCAGTGCGCGGTCGGCCGCGGTCAGTGCCTCGTCGAGCCTGCCCAATTCACGGTAGGCGACGGCAAGGCGGGCGGGCGGGTTGTAGTCGGTGGGCAGCTCGGCCTCGGACTTCGTCAGCGCCGCAACGACGCGCTGAGGTTGGCCGGACGCGAGGGCGGCGCTGAGGCGGTGCGGGTCGAACACGGCGCGGGCGGCCGGCGTCGGGGCCTTCGCCGCTTCGGCCTCGAGGAAGTCGAGCCAGGCCTTCGCGAGCACCGTGCTGCCCTTCTTGTCGCCCTTCTCGGTGAGGAAATCGACCATCGCCTCGTACAGGCCGCTGCGGTCGTCGGCGAGCACGCCTTCGGTCGTGAGCGCGTCTTCGCCCAGAGCATAGAGCTGCTCGCCCGCGTCGAGCTTCCACGGCTCTTTCGCGTCGGCCGAGGCCTGGCACGAGAGGCCCAGGTAGACGGCGTTCAGGTAGCTGGGGCCCCTGGGGAGCTTCGGCGCCTCGGCGAGCGTCACGTCGACGCAGTCTTTGCTCGCCTTGCTCTGGCTCAGCACCGTCAACAGCGACTCCACCGTGCGGGCTCGGCGCGGGTGGTCTTCCTTCATCAGCTTCAGTGCGTCGCGGTAGGCGGTGATGGCCAGGGGCAGCTTCTTCTCGCCATACAAACGGTCGGCCTGGGCCAGCTTCTGCTCGGCTGAGCCCTTCGCCTGGGTCGCGACCTTCATCGCTTTCTCGCCGTCGTCGAGCAGCTTGTTCAACTGCTCCACCGTCGCGCTGCCGAGCCACTTCAGCACCACCGTCTCTTTCGCCGGGTCGACCACGAGCAGCGTCGGCCAGACGTCGATGGGGTACTTCTGGAGGAAGGGGGCGCTCTTCTCTTTCTCGGTGTCGATGCTCAGGAACACGTAGCGCTGGCCGTTGGCGAGCAGCTCGGGGCGGTTGAAGACGTGCTCCTTCATGAAGACGCAGGTGTGGCACCAGGGCGCCCACGCATCGATGAACAGCGGCACCTTGCTCTTCTTCGCCATCGCGACGGCGGTGGCGTAGTCGTCTTCGATGAAGGGCAGCCCGCCGTTGGCCGCCAGCAGGGACACGAGCACCAGACCAGTCATGGCGCACGGCTTACCACGCTGCCGTGACGGCTACTTCTTCTGGCCGTCGAGGAAGATGGCGACCTTCGGCAGGAAGTCGGCGCCCAGCGGCTTCTCGACGAAAGCGTCGGCGCCGATTTCCAGCGCCAGCTCGCGCAGCGACGCGGAGTCTTCGTCAGCGACCACCACCACCGGAATATTCCGGGTGCCCAGGCCCGTCTTCAAGAGGCTGAGCAGCTCGAGGCCATTGTGCTGCGCGACGTCGAGGACGATGAGGTGCGGCCTTTCTTTGCGCGCGCGGGCGACGATGCTGGCTGGTGAATCAGAGAGGACGGTGAGGTCCAGCTCATCGCCGACCTGCGACAGCGTCTTGGCCAGCTCGGGGTTACCGTCAGACACGAGGATGAGGCGCTTCACAGGGCCGATAGCCTAAGCGAACTTTTCCCTTCACACCCACAAAGCGCGATCAACCGAGCGCCAGTGCGTGAAGGTGGCATTCAAGGCGACCGACATCGGCAGCTCGCCGTCGCGAGGAAAACGCTGGGCCCCGGCGAGGCCGGTGAGCGGAAGTGTCTCCCACACGCGCACCCGGGGCAGCCCGGCGCGGTGGGCCTCTGCCTGGGCGGCCTCGAGAAGGGGGGCCGCGGCCTCTGCGTCTGGCGCGTCGAGCCACAACACCAGCAGCTCGTCGCTCTTGAACTGCGCCGTCCACCACGCGGTGCCGGATGCGGTGCGGGCACCGTAGTGACGAAGCGGAGGGAGCGAGAGAAGCCGCGCGTAGAGGCGGCTGCGCAGGTGGTGCCAGTCGAGCTGAAGGGTCGATGGTTGGAGTACCAACGAATTGGACGGCGCGGCGATTCGCGGCGGCGTGGGCAGCGGGGCAGAGAGCCACTCGACCTCAGCGACGGACTCCATCGGTGGCAACACCCAGTCGAACGCCGGCTCGGCCCGAAAGCCACTGCGCTCGTACAGCGAAGCGCCGACGTCGGAGAAGAGGACGAGGCCCTGCGCCGTCTCTCGCGTCTTCAACGCCGACTGCAGTGCGAACATCAGCCGGTTCGCGTGGCCCTTGCCGCGGTGCTGTTCTTCCGTGAAGACGCTGGCGATCGCGTAGCTCTCGCCGTCGACGCCCGAGACGTGGCTTGCGTTTCGAAACGTCTCGCACGAGCTCAGCACCTCGCCGCCGTCGGTGAGGAGCCACGTCTCCATTCCCTGCTGCGACCATGGGTGAGCGCGCAGGGCCTGCTCGCGCTCGAGGTATTGGGGCAGGGTGAGCCGCGTGCCCCACTCGGCAAAGGTGACTTCGTCGCGGGCGCGCTTCTCGGCAAAGGTGGCGAGCCGAAGCGCGGCCGTCACGGCCGGCGGCCCACCGGCGTGCTGCGCGGCAGCTGCACCAGCAGGTGTCCGCCCGCTTCCTGGCGCATCACGACGAAGAGCGCGTCGTCGGTGATGGCGAGGTCGACCACCGGCTGCGGCAGCTGCGCGACGACGGTCTGCTTGAGGCCCTTTGTGTCGACGTGGCTGACGGTGGTGCCCAGCGAGAACCAGACATCGTCGCCGCCCTGGGTGACGTGGTCGATTTCGCCCTTCGCGAGCACGTGCGAGGCGCCGTCGGCCTCGACGCGCAACACCTCGGGCGCGCCGACGACGGGGTGGCGGAAGGTGAGCGCGCCGGCCTCGAGCCACAACGGCCCATCGGCGCGGGTCGAGACGAGCTTCGCCTCGCCGCCCTCGACCGAGACCTGCCAGAGGTCTGCGGGGTAGCCGGCGATCCACGCGGCCGTCTTTCCATCGGTGCGCGTCTCGGTCGGCCGCACCTGCTGGCCCGCGAGCACCTTGACCCGCCCGTTGCTCAGCGAGACGGTGACAATCGCCCCCTCTGCGGCGCTCGAGAACAGGTCGAGGTCTTTGGGGACGAGAGCGGCGACGAGCACGTCGCCCGACACGCCCAGCGCCGTCAGTCGTGCCTTCGGAAACTTCACCACGCCCTTCGCGGCGCCGCCCGTCACGGCGTCGACGGAATACACGGCGCCGCCTTCGGCCCAGTAGAGGCGGGTGCCGCTGACCGCGATTCCGACCACGCCCGGCCGGTGCACCGCGATTGCCTTCGGACCTCTTTCGACTGAAATCCGCAGCAGCGTCTGCTTCGCGCCCTGCTTCCCTTCTTCCGTGACCAGGAACATCGCGTCGCCGTGGGGCAGCGCGTTGCGGGCGAACAGCGGGCCTCCGAGAATCGCCTTCGCGTCGGGCACCTCGAAGTCGGCGGGCAGCAGCGCATCTTTCGCAAACCCTGCGAGCTCGGCGTTCGAGACGCGCAGCGCCTCGTCATCGGCTGGGAGGTCGGGCAGCGGCTCGGTGGTGGCGAGCTCCTGGGGGCTCAGCGCGGCGGGCGGCGGCGCGACGGGAGCGACCACCTTCTCGCGAGGGTGGCGGCGGGCCCACTCAGAGCCGGTGGCGCCGAGCACGATGCAGACGAGGCCGGCGACGAGAAAAGTCGGGAAGCGCATGTCCTTCCGACTAGTCCGTCTGCGCCATCACCGCACGAACTTCTCAGCCGGCTTCGGCGCGGGCGACCATCGGCCAGCACTAGAAACAGAGCTTGTCGAAAATCACGTTGAGGCACGAGCCGTTGCAGCAGTCGGCGCTGGTCGCACACCGGTCTCCTGAGACGCCGCAGTAGCAGACCTGGCCCGTGCCTTCGGGAGGCGCGCGGCACGTGTACGGAGCAGGCCGGCACATCGCCGCCGTCGTGCAGCCGTCGTAGCAAAGGCCCGTCTGGTCCCCGACGTTCACGTACCCGCACACCCCGTCGCCGCCGCAGGTTCCCCCTTTGCGGCACAGCCCCTGGCAGTAGCCCCCGTTGCCGCTGCCCTTGAGGCAGTAGCCCGTCTCACAGTCGGTGTTGTTGCTGCAGGCGCTGCCGAGCTTCGGTTTGCCCTTGTCCTTCGCCTCGCAGAGCTTGCTCCACGGGTTGCAGCCGTAGTTGCTGCCCGCGATGCCACAGTCGGCGTCCGAGTCGCACAGCGGGACGCACGAGTCAGGCGCGTCGATGTCGTCGTCGTGGCACGCGTAGCCCTGGCGGCAGCCGCCCGCGCACGTCGTCCGGCAGAACTTGCCGAATTGGTCGGTGACGCACGTGCTGGTGTTGTTCGAGCAGCCCGTCGAGACGCCCGTGTCGACATCGCGGGTACACCCGGTGCCCGAGACGCAGGCGCCCGACGGCCAGCCGGTGGTGGCTTCAGTGCGGCAGATGGCGCCGACACACTGCGCGCCCGCGCTGCACGGCTTTCCATCGGCGAGGCTCACGCAGGCGGCGTTTCCGCTGCAAGCCGCGTCGGCGCAGTCGACCTGTCGGTCGCAGTTGTTGTCGATGCCGTCGCTGCAGTTCTCGACGCCGGTGGCGAAGCAGTCGAGGTCTGCGCAGTCTTTGAGGCCGTCGCCGTCGTTGTCGAGGCCGTCGGTGCAGGCCGTCTCTTTCTTGATGCTCGCCTGGCAAACGCAGCCGACGCCGCAGCTGCCGCCGTTGCAGTCGGAGTCCTGGCAGTCGCGGAAGCCGTCGTTGTCGTTGTCGATGTTGTCGCCGCAGTTGCCGGCTTCGGGGCCCGCGGGGTTTCCGCAGCCGGCCGCGCCGGTGCAGTCGGGCATGTCGGCGCAGTCTTTCGTGCCGTCGTTGTCGTTGTCGATGCCGTCGCCGCAGAGGACTTCGCGCTTCGCTCCGCCCGAGCAGGTGCAGCCGGCGCCGCAAGAGGTGCCGTCGCAGTCGGGGTTGTCGAGGCAGTCGATTTTCGTGTCGCCGTCGTTGTCGACGCCGTCGGTGCAGTTGGTCTCTTTCTTCTTCAGGCTCTCGCAGGTGCAGCCGGCGCCGCACGAGACGGCGACGCACTCGGTGTCGGCGCAGTCGATGGCGGTGTCGCCGTCGTTGTCGACGCCGTCGGTGCAGTTCACTTCTTTCTTGAGCCCGCCGTTGCACACGCAGCCTGCGCCGCACATCGCGGTCATGCAGTCGCTGTCCATGCAGTCGATTTTGGTGTCGCCGTCGTTGTCGAGGCCGTCGGCGCAGTTCGCCTCGGTCTTCGTCGCGTTGGTGCAGAGGCAGCCGACGCCGCAGCCAAGGCCCGTGCAGTCGGAGTCCGCGCAGTCCGTCTTCGTGTCGTTGTCGTTGTCGAGGTTGTCGGTGCAGTCGGCCTCGCCCTTCGTGCCGCCGTCGGTGCACGCGCAGCCGGCGCCGCACGCCTGGCCGAGACAGGTGCGGTCTTTGCAATCGGCGAAGCCGCTGTTGTCGTTGTCGAGCGTGTCGTCGCAGTTGCCGAGCTCAGGGCCGCCATCACCGCAGCCCATCATGCCCGCGCACTCGAGGTCCGCGCAGTCGACCTTGCCGTTGCGGTTGTCATCGACGCCGTTGCCGCAGGTCTCGACCTTGATGCAGAACGGGTCGGCGAGGCAGTCGAGGTCGTCGCAGTCGACTTTGCCGTCGCGGTTGTCGTCGATGGTGTTGCGGCAGTCTTCGATGATGCGCTCGCACACGGGCGACGAGAAGCACGTCGGATCCGCGCAGTCGGTTTTCCCGTCGTCGTTGTCGTCGACCCCGTTCCCACAGACTTCCTGCTTCGGCTTGGGAGTGACGGGCGCAGAGCAGGCGCCGAGGACGACGAGAAAAATCAGGAGCAGGGCGCGCGGAAACACCGGCGCGTTTCTATCCCGAAATCAGCTGGCCTGCTTGGGTGGGTCTCTTATAGAGCCGCCCAATGAAAACCATTTTGTCGGGGTGTCTACTCGTCGCGACGTCGGCCTTCGCCCAGCTGCAGCTTCCCGCTCCGAGCCCGGCGGCCGGGGTGAAGCAGACCGTCGGTCTGACCGACATCAGCATCGAGTACTCGAGCCCGTCGGTGAAGGGCCGCAAGGTCTGGGGAGACCTCGTGCCGTTCGAGAAGCCGTGGCGCGCGGGCGCGAACGCCGCGACGAAAATCACCTTCAGCAAGGACGTGACGTTCGGCGGCAAGCCGGTTCCCGCGGGCACGTACAGCATCGTCGCGCACCCGACCGCGAAGGCCTGGCAGATTGCCTTGAGCAAGGACCTCGGCCTCTGGGCCGGTGGGAAGCAGTACGACGCGAAGGATGACCTCGTGCGCGTGCCGGCCACCACCGCCGCGATTCCGAGCCGCGACCGCCTCGCCTACCTGTTCTCGAACACCACCGACACCGACACGTCGCTGGACCTCGAGTGGGAAAAGATGCGCATCTCGGTTCCCATCAAGACGGGCACCGCCGAGCAGGCCGCGCAGAACATCAAGGACGCGATCGAGAACGCGTGGCGCCCGCACGCGAACGCCGCTCGCTACCTCAACGACAACTCGAAGGACCAGGCGACGGCGCTGAAGTACGTCGACGCGTCGATCGCGATCGACAACAACTGGTTCAACAACTGGGTGAAGGCCGAGATTCTCAACAAGCAGGGCAACGTCGCCGAGGCGCGCAAGCACGCTCAGGTGGCGATGGACCTCGGCACCAAGGACCCGAACTTCTTCTTCAAGGACGCGGTCGCGAAGGCGCTGGCGACCTGGAAGGCGAAGTAACCGCCCGGTAGAGCGCCTCGTAGCGGTCAATCGCAGGACCCAGCTGGAACCGCGCGAGCACATTCGCGCGGGCCCGCTGGGAGTACGCCTTCAAATCGCCGAGCAGGGTGAGCGCGTGCGCGGCCATCGCCGCCACGTCCCCTGGTGGCGCGAGCAGCCCCGTTTCCCCTTCCACCACCAGCTCGGGAATTCCGCCGATGCGGCTGCCCACCACGGGCACGCCACAGCTGAGCGCTTCGAGCGCCGCGAGGCCGAAGCTCTCGAGCTCACTGGGAAGCAGGAAGACGTCACACGCCGCGAGCACCGCCTCGAAGTCGTCGCGCTCGCCGAGGAAGGCGACCCGGTCTTCCAGCCCCAGCGCCTTCACCTGCGCCTCGGCTGCCGCGCGCTCGGGCCCATCGCCCACCAGCACCATATGCGCGGGGCGCTTGAGGTTAACCGCGGCGAAAATCGAGACGACATCGGCGATGCGTTTGACCGGGCGGAAGTTCGAGACGTGGACGAGCGTCGGTGCGTCGTCGTTGAACAGCGCCCTGAGCGGAGACTTGTCGCCCGTGGGAACAAACCGCGTGGTGTCGACGAAGTTCGGAATCACTTCGATGGGCAGCGAGTCGGGCAGCTCGAGCTTCTGCCAGGTGGCGCGGCGCAGAAACTCAGAGGGCGTGGTGACGGCGTCGCTGCGCTGCACCGAGTAGCGGGTGATGGGCAGGTGGCTCGGGTCAGAGCCGACGAGCGTGATGTCGGTGCCGTGCAGGGTGGTGACGATGCGGGGGGCCTTGCTGCCCATCACCTCGGCAGCCATCCACGCCGCGGTCGCGTGGGGCACTGCGTAGTGCACGTGCAGCAGGTCGAGCCGCTGCGCGGTGGCGACTTCAATCATCTTCGACGCCAGCGCGATGGGGTACGCGCTCGAGTCGACCAGCGAGGGGTACTGGCTCTGCGCGACTTCGTGGAAGGAGACGTTGGTCGCCCGCTGCAGTCGCACCGGAAGTGCGCGGGCGATGAAGTGCACCTGGTGGCCGCGGGCGGCCATCGCCAGGCCAATCTCGCTCGCAATCAGGCCGCTGCCGCCGAAGGTGGGAAAGCAGGTGATGCCGAGGTTCATGGAAAGAAGAGCGGTCTGCTGAAGGTGTTTCGCCGGTAGTGGTCCAGTGGGTCGGCGAGCCCTGGAGTTTCACGGCACACGTACGGTTCTCCGAAAGCGACGCCGATTTGCGCGCCGTACAGCTGGTCTCGGGCGATGAGCGCCGGCAGCGACAGCGGTGAGCCGACCAGCGTCGCGGGGCCGGGCGTCGCGGGGTCGACCTGGCTGCCGTAGCAGCGCACCGCAGCCATCTTCTTTGGGTGTGAGGCGCTGACGTCGATGACGACCGTCGGCTGCCCGAGGTGGCGCATCGGGTAGTAGAGGACCTGGCGAGGGGTGAAGGCGGGGCCGTCGGCTGCCTTCTGCACTCCGGCGAAGAAGAGGGCGCGGGTCAGCAGCACCGACGCGGCGCTGTGGTCAGGGTGGCGCTCTTCTTCCCAGGGCACGGCGACCAGCTCTGGGCGGAGGCGCCGCAGCAGCGCGACGAGCGCAGTGAGGTCTCCGTTCGGGTCGATGCCCGCGTCGGGGAGCCCGAGGTTCTCGCGCAAGGTCAGCCCGAGGGTCTTCGAAGCGGCGGCCGTTTCGGCGGCGCGGCCCTCAGGGGTGCCGCGCGAGCTCTTTTCTCCGCGGGTGAGGTCGATGATTCCCGTGCGGTGGCCGGCGTCGGCGAGCTTCGCGAGCAGGCCTCCGCAGAAGAGCTCGGCGTCATCTGGGTGGGGTGCGAAGGCGAGCAGCTCGAGGCCGTACGTCATGGGGTGAGGTCCTCCTGCTGCCCTTCGAAAGGGACGACCGTCTTCATCACCAGGGAAATGAACGCCCGGGTACCGTACTTCGCGGCGTAGTACGGCAGGCCGTAGACGCGCTCTTGCGGCTCGCCGTTGGGCAGCAGCTGCACGCGCAGCGCAGCGAGGCGATCGATCGCAGGCTTGTCTTTCGCGGCCAGGGTGCGGCCGACCTTCGAGGCCAGCTTGCCGATCGCGAACCGGATGGTCGCCGAGGTCTGCTCGAGGTTCTTCTTCAGCGTGGGGTCGATCTTCAGCAGCGACGCGCGCTCGTTCGACAGCTCGGCCTCGAGGGCTTTAATCAGCCGCGCCTCGAGTGAAGCGGCGGCCGGGTGGGTGACCGGCTTGTCCAACGCGTCCGCGGTCAGGCCTGCTTCCTTCAAAAGCGTGCGCGTCCGCTCTTCGAGGATTCGGAACCGCGAGCGCAAGACCAGCATCGGCATTGGCAGGTTCAGCAGCTCGTACACACCCGAGAGCTGCGAGAAGTACGCGAGCTCGCCGGGGCCTCCGACGTATGCGGCCGTCGGGAGCAACGTGTCCTGGAGGATGGGCCGGAGCAGCGCCGAGGTCGTGAAGCGGCGCGGATCCGCGTTCATCAGCTCCTCGGTGCTCAGCGTCGCCTCGTGCCCGAACAGCGCCCACTCGGTGGCGGGAGAGGGAGCGGAGGGAGAAGAGGGAGAAGAGGGAGAAGAGGGAGAAGAGGGAGAAGAGGGAGAAGAGGGAGAAGAGGGAGTTCCGTTCATCCCGAGAGAAGTCGAGGGATGAGCCTCCGCAGTGCCCCGTGCCGAGTGAGCGGGCTGTTCGTGTGGAGCTGAAGGAGGACTCGCAGAAGCTGGTACCGGGGCACCCAGGTGGCTCATCCCTCGACTTCTCTCGGGATGAACGGATCTCCTTCTCCCTGCTCCTTCCACTCCTCCTGTCCCTTCCACTCCTCCTGTCCCTTCCACTCCTCCTGTCCCTTCCACTCCTCCTGTCCCTTCCACTCCTCCTGCTCCTTCCACTCCTCCTGCTCCTTCCACTCCTCCTGCTCCTTCCACTCCTCCTGCTCCTTCCACTCCTCCTGCTCCTTCCACTCCTCCTGCTCCT
>Ga0105047_10000701_pt1 | contig 58015 bp, 42 predicted proteins | sample MAT04_FD_78384 | JGI IMG/M metagenome (GOLD analysis project Ga0105047, IMG submission 78384) | Freshwater microbial communities from Lake Fryxell liftoff mats and glacier meltwater in Antarctica - MAT-04 (megahit assembly) | ecosystem: Environmental > Aquatic > Freshwater > Ice > Liftoff... | reverse complement strand
TCACCGAGGCCGCTGCGGCGGTTCACTTCAACCTGACGCTCATCGAGGCAATGTACGGCGAAGCGATTCGCGGCACGATCAACCTCGGTCTGCTCGCGCTTAAGTTCGGCGGCGGAGGGATCGTGCCGGGCTTCGATCGCGGTCAGCTGCAATCGGTGCAACTTCTGGCGGATGGCTTCCTGCAAATTCTGAAGGACGCCGACTCGGCGACGCTCGCGGTGAAACTTTCTCCGCGCGGTACGGACGTATCAGGTGAGATCGACTTTCGACCTGGCACCGTCTGCGGGCAAAACCTCGCCGACGCGAGGCCGAGCGACCTCGGCGAATTGTGGAAACTGCTTCCGCCCGGCGGCACGTCCTACTATGCCGCCCGTGCACCGGCGTCGATCACAAAACTGCTGCGTCGGCTGAACCCGGAGTTCGAGGCGGAACCCGGCGAACGTCGTGCGTCTGCGGCTGTTCTCGCTTACGAGGAGCGAGTCTCGGTCGAGACGGAAACCGGCGTTGCCGCGATGTCTAAAGACGGTGCGACGCTCGTCTGTCACCCGTCGCCGCGCGAGGCCGCGAAGTTGACCGAGGCGACGATTCGCGGCTTGAAGGCCATCGGGTCGCTGGGACGCTTCCGAAACCTGCCGCTGACGACGCAGCCGAATTCGGCTCTCGTCTTCGATGAAAACGGTTTGAAACTCTACGTCGCGCCGATCCGCATCGACTTGGATGCCGCGGTGGCCGGCGTCCGCGATCCCAACCTGCGCGAGGCCACGCTGGCGTCGATTCGGAGCATTGTCGATGAGAGAACCAGTCTCCTTTTCGGCGACGACGGCAAACGCTTTTTGCGGATCGACGGTCCGAATCAAGCGGCGAATTGGCGGCTGATGAAGGAGTTCGACGGAACTTCAGCAGCCGATCCCCTGCTCGCGGCCATGCCCATGCCCAAGCTCACCCACTTTTACGCCGTCGAAGCGGCCGCCGCCATTGATGTGCTCGGAACGTATCTCACCAAGGTCGGCGGGGCGTTGCCTGCGGTCCCGGGGTTGGTGCTGCCGGACTATATCGCGGTGAAGAGTCCGCCGCGGTCGCTGATCGGATTCGGTTTGCAGTTGAACCCTGGTCGGGCGGAATTCCGGTTGCATCTCCCGGCCCCGGCGATCAAACTCGCCCGGGAGTCGTTCGTCATGCCCGAATAATCGCCGAGGATGTGCCGATGTTCCGCCCTGCGTTTCTCTTGCTCCCGTGTCTGCTGATCGTCGGCTGCGGCGCGAAGCTGAATTTTCAGAACGTGTGCACGCTGACGATCCAATCGACGGAAAACCTGAACCATTTCGCGGAACAAAGCGGCGAGCAGACGCTGACGGTCAAGATCGCGAGCACCGAGCCGGTCGACCTCGGTTTCTATCTGAAGTCCGCAACCGACGAGCCGCGCGATCTCTCGGCGAAGGATCGCGTGAGCAAAGCTTTGCTGCACAAGAAGGGCGTGACGAGCGAAACCTTCACGGTGAAGATTCCGGCGAAGGCCGCGTACTCGTTGATGCTCTATCTGCCGGCCGACGGCAAGAAGCCTGCCACCGTGACCACGTCGATCACGAACTGATCGAGGCACGGAACTTTTCCAAGCCCTCCCGGTATATCGGCACCCAGGCAGGTTTCGGCAGCATGGGTGACTTGAATTTCACAAGCATCGACACCGCCTGAGGGATCGCAACATCCGGTTCGCCTCCGATGACTCCGGCCAAGGCGCCGACGGCGGCACCTAAGGCCGGTCCTTCATCCGAGACCAGCCGCTCCAGTTTCACGTTCAGGACACTTGCCAAGATTTCGCACATCAATTCGCTGCGGGCCATGCCGCCGGAAACGGTGACCTGCGTCACGGCCTGCCCGGCGGCTCGGTGGGCTTCCAACCCCAATGCGATGAGGTAGGCAATCGACTCGTAAACCGCGCGTACACGAACTCCGATCGCAGTCGGCTCATTGGGTATCCATTGATCCATCGGAGACTTGACGCCGACGGAGGGTTCGGAGATGAGAAAGGGAAGCACGTAAGTTCCGTCGCAGCCCGCAGACACGATGCTGGCCGCCCGTTCGAGTTCGTCCCAATTCGGCTTCTTCGGCAAGACATGATTTAGGAAACTCGCCCCGTTGTTGTAGCAACGCATGGCGAGGTACGGTCCCCAATTCAGCCGCATGACGTCCAAGGCATCCCCGGAAGGAATGTCCGCGAAGGACGAATTCACGACGGCCGAGTTGCCGAGGATGATCGCGACGTGGCCCGCCGCCACGGCTCCGCCGCCGACCAGCCCCGCCGCCTGATCGTCGAGCGTCGGAAAAATCAGCGGCCGCACGCCTTCGGGCAATCCGCAGTCGGCGGCGATGGATTCGGAAAGCGGGCCGACCGGCGTCATCATGTCCAGGATCTTCGGCAAGTTGCCTTCGGCGAGCGTGCGGTATTCGGCGTTCGCCAAGGCGCCGAGCATCCTCGGCTCCCATGTTTGCGTTCGCAGATTCATCAGGCCGGTCGAAGCGGCACTCGACACGCTGATGCAGTCGAACCGGCCCGTCAGATACCCCGCCGCGAGTGAGCCGTGCGGCTGCATCCACTGCGTGGCCAGCCAATCCTTACGGCTCAGCGTCGTCTCATCCTTCACGAGGTGGGACAGCGAATAGCGTTCCGCCCATGGCCCGCCCAGGAGTTGGCGGACCTTGGCCGGGCCGCCGAGTCGGGCCTCGCCCTCGGCGTGGTACTTCGCCAAGGTTTGGTCGTTCCAACAGATCGCCCGTCGGATCGGGTTGCCGAGCTCATCGATGCGGGACGCCGTGTGGTGTGTGGCCGAGATGCCGGCCGCAACCCAGTCGTTGAGGCGATCGAGCTTGTGAAGTTTCGCCGCGATCCCACGGGCCGAAGCGCGGGCTTGTCCTTCGAGCATCAGGAGATTGATTTCCGTGACGCCGTCGGCCGTCCACAGGTCGGTAAGGAACCGGGACTCCGCGAGCACTTGTCCCGCGAGATCGAAGGCGACCGCCTTGACCGCACTGGTGCTGAAGTCCCAGCCGACCACCACCGAACGTTCGTTGAGCGCGATCGCCATGCGTAAACCCGAGACGAGGAGAGGGAAGTTTCGCAGCACAAGTTCCGCACACGACCGCGTTGCTAGAATCCTATCAAGTGGATTGCGGCCGAACCGGAGGTCGAGCGATGCGAACGATGTTGACTCTGCTTGGTGCACTGCTGCTGCTGACTTCGGCACCTGCGCAGGAGCCTGCTGCCGGCATCAAGGTTTACAAGGATTCCGTCGGCTCGGTCGTCTGGATTCAATCGACGCGCTCCAAGGGCTTGGCCTCAGGCAGCGGGACGCTGATCGACGTCGAACGCAAGTTGGTGCTCACGAATTTTCACGTCGTCGAAGACAATCCCAAAGCGACGATCCTGTTCGCGGAGTTCAAGGATGGTCGGCCCATCGCGGAACGCAAGTATTACATCGACCGCGCCAAGCGACTCGGCATCGCGGGCAAAGTCGTTGCCTTGGATCGATCCGCGGACTTGGCGCTGATTCAACTGGAATCGTTGCCCGAGGGGGCCAAGGCGATGCCGTTGGCGAAGGTGAGTCCCGAGTCCGGCGAGACGATCCACAGCATCGGCAACGCGGGGTCGTCCGGCGCGCTGTGGGGCTATGTCCGCGGCACGGTGCGGGCGGTCTACCGAAAAAAGTGGCAGGCCAAACTGGGCGAGGGCAAGGTTGCTTCCTTTGAAGCCAAGATCATCGAAGCCGATTCGCCGACGAACCCCGGCGACAGCGGCGGTCCGCTGCTGAACGACGCAGGGGAACTCATCGGCGTCACACAGGGTGGTGCCACCAACGCCAACGCCATCAGTTACTTCGTGGACATCACCGAAGTCCGCGAACTGCTCAAGGCGCGCCGGATCGTCATCGGCTCGACGCCGAAGATGGACGAAAAGCCGATGGAGACCAAGCGGACGACCATGACCGCCCCGAGCGACGGGGCCAAGCTGTTCAACGCGGACAAGCTTGCCAAACTCGAACCCGACTTGGCTTACCTCTTCGCTCACGGCGTCGAAGTCGTGATTGAAACGCACGTCAAGGCACCGCCCGGCTTCGCGGAAAAGTACGCCAAGGCCAAGCAGGACGACAAGGGCAAGCTCCTGCGCGAGTGGGCCGAGGAGCGGCTGAAGGCGGCCAAATCCGAGGGGGTCATTGTCCTCATCTGCAAAGAACCGCGGGCTTATCAGGTCTACGGTTCGTCGGCCATCGGGGACAGGCTGAAGGAGCCGTCCAAGCTCATGCCGAAGGTGACGGATGCGATCATGAACGGCTTGAAGACCAGTAAGTACGACGACGGCTTGGCCGAGGCGGTTCAACTGCTTCGTGCCGGGCTGAACAAGGACAAGAAGTAACCCATGACGACCGGTCTGCTGCTCAGCGACGATCTGATCTTTTCCAGCAAGGTCACAGGCACGGCCCGTGCCGTCGGCGCGGACGTTGCGGTTGCCCGCACTTGGTCGCGCTTCCTGACGTTGCTCGGCGAACGGACACCAGACGGTCTGCTGTTGGATCTGAATCATGCGGAATTGAACCTGCCGGAGCTGACGGCGACACTGGCACTGCGGGACGCGCCGCCGCGGACTCTCGGTTTTGGGTCGCACGTCGATACCCTGAGCCTGAAGGCGGCGCGAGCGGCCGGCATCGAACGGGTGATGCCGCGGAGCCGGTTTGTCGTGCAGTTGGAAGCGGACCTGTTGACCTGGTTGACGATCCACCCCGAGCGAGGCGAGGCGAATGCGGTTCACGAAGATGCAGGGTCTGGGGAATGACTACGTCTACATCGATGGCTTCGCCGGTCCACTTCCGGCCGATCTGCCCGCCTTCAGTCGGGCCGTGTCCGACCGGCATTTCGGCATCGGGTCGGATGGGCTGATCGCCATTGTCCCGCCGACGTCCGCAGGCGCCGACGCCCGGATGCGGATGTTCAATGCGGACGGCTCAGAGTCCGAGATGTGCGGGAATGGTCTTCGCTGCGTGGCCAAGTACGTCCACGATCGCGGCATCGTCGGGAAGCCGAAGTTGACGCTCGAAACCGGCCGCGGGCTGCTGACGGTCGATCTGGAGATTCACGCCGGCAAAGTCCGCCGCGTGCGTGTGAACATGGGCGCCCCGATTCTGAGGGCCGCAATCATCCCGGTGACGTTTCCCGATTCACCGGTCGTGAACGTCACTTGGCCGTTGCTGCGGGAACTCGCGGGTGGTATCGCAACAGCAGTGACCTGCGTCTCGATGGGCAATCCGCACGCGGTCGTGTTCTGCTCCGATGTCGCGACTGTCCCGTTGGAGGCCGTCGGGCCGAAGTTGGAGACCGACGCTTACTTCCCGAAGCGGGTCAACGTCCACTTCGTCCAGGTTCATTCTCCGAGTGAAGTCACGATGCGAACTTGGGAACGCGGCAGCGGCATCACCTTGGCCTGCGGCACGGGTGCGTGTGCCGTCGCCGTGGCGGGGATTCTGACGGGTCGTACCGGTCCGAAACTCTTGGCCCATCTTCCCGGTGGCGCTTTGGAACTCGAGTGGGCAGGCGGAACGGAGCCGGTGTTCATGACCGGCCCGGCGGTCGAGGTCTTCTCCGGCGATTGGCCGGGCGACGCATGAAGATCCGCCATCCGCTGTTGATCAAAGCCGCCGGCAAGCTCGGCACGCTCACCGTCAAGGGCCTAGTCGGGACGCTTCGTTTCGATTTCCGCAACTTCGGACCGGTGATGGCTCCGGTGGCGGACATTCCTGCGGGGCCTCGCTACCTCTACGCACTCTGGCACGAATACCTGATGCTGCCGGCGGTAACGCTCGGCCATCCGGATTTGGCGGTCCTCATCAGCAAACACGCCGACGGCCAACTGCTCGGTTCGCTCATCACGTCCATGGGCATGGGCATGGTGCTCGGGTCCACCAATCGCGGCGGCATCGAAGCCGTCAAACAGATCGTGGCCGGCACGGCCGGCCGACGTCATCTCGTGGTGACTCCGGACGGTCCCCGCGGTCCGCGACGCGAAGTGCAGCCGGGTGTTGTTTACATCGCGTCGCGCACCGGGATGCAACTCGTACCCGTCGGCATCGGGCTTCAACATCCTTTCCGGATGAAGAGCTGGGACCGATTCGCGGTGCCGCGACCGGGCAGCCGAGCGGTGCTGATCAACGGCACGCCGATGGACATTCCGAACGGCCTGAAAAGCGCGGGGCTGGAGGAGTATCGGGCGATCGTGCAGGCGGAGATGGATCGGCTCAACACCATCGCGGAAGCGTGGGCGAAGACCGGCAGGTTGGACCATCCATCATGACGGACCAATCCTTCCTTTCCAGTCGGCCGCAGCTTCGCATGGCGCTCCTGATCGGCGCTTGGATCGCTTGCATCTTCGTCGCAACCACTCGGCTGAAGCATGCCCGCGGGGAATTCTCCGATCGGGAGTCCACCAAGGACGAACTGCGGCGGGTCGACGGCAACTACGGCCATACCACCATCGACTTCGGCGGACAGTGGATGATGGGCCGGATGCTCGTCGTCGGCAAGGGCCGCGAACTCTACCACCGGCAGGCCCAATGGCCTGTTGCGTGGGCGGCCTACCCGATTTCGGATGAACCGGAACTGAGACGCGAACTTACGTTCCCGACGTGGCGACGACCGGCCCAGTATGCCCGCGAACCAGATTTGCACGATGCTGAGGCGTTGATGTTCTGGTTCATGGGTCGCGATGTGGACGGTTGGAACGATGCGGTGAATCTCGCCGCGATGCCGAGCGCGGCAGCCGAGCCTTGGGCCGCATTGACGCTGGGAGTTTCGCAACAGACTTTGTCGATGCCGAACCAAGTCGATGTTCTGAATCGACCGACGATCGGTGGGCCGCTCTATCCGCCGATTCATGCGATGCTGATGGCACCGTTTGCCGCGACCAACGACCCGCGTTCGGCCTATGCGCTCATGCAATACGGCACGATGAGTTTGACCTTCGCGGCCGGATTTCTGCTGTCCCGCCTGAGTGTTCGACGCGTCTGGTGGCCTGTGGCGGTGCTTGCGATTCTCCTGTTCCCCGGCTATCGCAGCGGGCTGGACCTCGGGCAGAATCAGGTGCTGTCCCTGACGCTTCTGCTCGCCGGCTGGTGGCTGACGATGCGTGGGCGCCCGTGGCTCGGCGGCGTCGTCTGGGGGCTGCTCGCCTTCAAGCCGGTTTGGGCCGCTTCATTCCTGATGGTGCCGTTGTTGCTCGGGCACTGGCGGATGGTCGTGGCCATGTGCGTCACGGCCGGCATCTGGATTCTGGCGTCGCTGCCGCTGGTCGGCATGCAGAGCTGGTTCGATTGGCTGACCGTCGGCCGCGAGGCCTCCGCGATTTACGACGTCAACGAAAAGTGGATCGGCCTGAGCCGCGATCTGGCCGGGCTGATCCGCAGGCCGCTCCTCGATTTTCAGCAGCCGGCCGAGGAACGAAACACAACCCTGCTGAAACTGCTCTGCCCGGCAGCCTATGGCGCCATGGCTTTGACGACGCTGAGCGTGCTCGCGATCACCCGAACGCAACGGGGCATCGTCGGATTACGGCCCGGGTTCCTGGCGCTTGCTGCGTATCTCGGCTGCTACCACTTCATGTACTACGATGCGGTCCTTGCGTTGTTTCCCATCGCGCTGCTCCTGGCCGCACCGCGATCCTTGTGGGGCGACGTCTGGACGTTGCGAACCGAAACCGGCAGGTCGTTTCGCATTTCGTTGCCCGACATACTCGCGTTGGTGCTGTTCGGTTTATACGCGGTCGAAAATCAGTTCATGTATCTGGCGATCTCGGGGACAATCGAGTTCGGCTTTCTCGGAAGCGCCTCCACCAACATCGGTGCGATGCCGACCAAGGCCCCGAAAATCTCGGTGGATACGACCATTTACACGGCCTGCGATACGGTTCTGCTGTTGCTGATGTGGGCCGCGCTCGGAGTCAAGTTGATGTCAGTCAACAACGACCCCTCGAAGCCGGTCGAGAGCTAGGCCGATGTCAGCCGCCCGCATCAGGCTTTCACCGACCAGCACGGCATTCACGCCGGCGGCCTGCAACTCGCGTAGGTCTTCGGCGGTTCTGATGCCGCTCTCGCCGACGACCGCGATGGACTTCGGAATGTGCGGCAGCAGTTCCAGCGTCAACTCGCGACGGGTGACGAAGGTCCGCAGATCGCGATTGTTGATGCCGATCAGCTGCGTGCCGCAATCGATGACCCGCGGCAACTGCTCGGCATCGTGCAGTTCCACGAGCGCATCCAGACCGAGTTCGACGGCTTGCCGGTAGAGCGCGGCAAGCAGGTCGCCGGGGAGCATCTCGGCGATCAGGAGTACCGCATCGGCCCCTGCGACCACTGCTTCCAGCAGTTGTCGCCGATCGAGGATGAAATCCTTCCGCAATAAAGGAATTGCGACGGCTTCCCGAACGGCTGTCAGGTAGCGTAAGTGCCCTTGGAAGAAGCGTTCATCGGTCAGGACGCTAAGGCAGGTCGCGCCGTGGGCTTCGTAGATTTCTGCAATTTCGACCGGATCGAAGTCCGCACGGATGATGCCCGCCGACGGCGAGGCCTTCTTGATTTCCGCGATCACGTGAATCGGCCTTGGTTCGCGCAAGGCTCGCAGGAAGCCTCGGCGCGGCGATGCATTCGCCGCTTCGCGTTCGAGGGTCGCGATCGGCATCGTCGCTTCGCCGCGGGCAATTTCCTGCCGCTTGACGGCGACGATCTCATCCAGAATGTTCGCCATGCTCGGGGGTCGTCCGGGAACCGCGGGGTTGATCCGTTCGTATCTTAGTGCTGCGGGAATCACGGGCGAACATCTGGGTCGGAGCGACGACGTGGACGATCGGGAAGACTTGAATCCGGCCGCGCTTCTGATTCCCTACCTGATGGTCATGGCGGCCGCGTTGCTGCCGTTGCTCGTGTTGCGGCATCGCGTGCGATCGGCTTGGCGGCGACGAACGCCCGTGGCACCGCAAACTTGGAACCTGCTTCACTTTCTCGCCTGCTATCTGCTCTTCATCGTGCTTCTCGGAACGGCGTCGGCTGTGCTGCAGGCGGGTGGATTCTTCGAGCTTCTTTATGGCCCAACACGCGGCACGCGCGATGTGACGTCACCGGATGCTTGGGGTGCGGTGGGCGGTGGGATGATTGCCGACCGGGCGTTGGTGAATTCGAAAACCGTCGATCAACTTCGGATGCTGTGGGGGGCGATCGTTGCTGTGCCGCTGGTGTTGTTCGCAGTTCACGGGCCGGCCGTTGCCTTCGGTCGGCGGGTCTCAGCCTACACACCCAGAGACTTGGTGGACGATGTGCTGGTGGGTCTCGCGGTTGCCGTCGTCGCTTTGCCTCTCGTGCTGGTCGTTCACGTCGTCGCGCTTTACGGGCATCGCGCCCTCGGCGGTGTTGCGGTCGATCATCCGCTGACGCGGCTCGGGGCCGGTTCGCAATGGTGGGAAACCTCGGTGTTCTGGCTGTCGGTGTGCGTCCTCATTCCGTGGGTCGAGGAGCTGCTGTTCCGTGGGTTGCTGCTGCGTTGGGCGATGTCGAGTCTTGGGGCAAGTCTGCTCGTGTTCGCGCTTGCCTTCGTCTTTGCAGCGGCACCGGGTTTCGAGTGGAACCCGCGGGTCGGGCCATTGACGCTGGTCGTTGCTGCGCTGCTGTTTGTTCTCGGCTTCCATCGATTCGGAAAAACTTCGCGTCGGCGCACGGTCGCGGGAGTTCTTGCAACTTCGGCCTTGTTCGCGGCGGCCCACACGCCCGTTTGGCCGTCGCCGATACCGCTGTTCGTGTTGGGCGCGATCCTTGGTTTGTGCGTGGTGAAAAGCGGTCGAATCACCTCGGCCGTCGTCGTCCACGGCTTCTTCAACTCGGTCTCGTTCGTTTACCTCATCCGCAATGTGCCGCTCGGGTGAAGACATCGCGCGTGCGGCGGGCGGTCGCCGCCCAAGTGTATTGCGATGCGATCGTCTCGACTCCGCTTTGCAGGGTCTTGGCCCAATTCGGCTCGTCGATCAGCGTTCGTATCGCGTCGCGCCAGCCGTGCACGTCGTCGGCGGGCAACCCGTATGCTCGGCCTTGGGTGACTTCCGCCACCGCCGGATCGAGCGAGGCCACGACCGCCCCGCCGCAGGCGAACATCTCCAGCGGCGGAAGACCGAAGCCTTCGTACAGGCTGGGATAGAGCAAGGCTGCGGCTGCCGAGTAGAGGTTCGGCAAATCCGCATCGGCAACGTAGCCGAGGCGACGCAGCCCGCTTGCCGGTCCGGCGTTCTCGAAGATCGCCCGCGCGTTCTCGGATTTCCAACCCCACGTGCCGACGACGACGAGGGGGCAGCGTTGCCGCAAGACCGAAGGCAAATCGAGATAGGCCCGAAACAGCATCGCCAGATTCTTCCGCGGCTCCACCGTGCCGACTGAAACCAAAAACCGCTCGGGCAAGAGCAGGCGGCGGCGGAAGTCCGCAAGTTCAGCCTCCGGCCGGCGGCGATACAGACTCGACACCCCAAGCGGTACGGCGGTGATGCGTTCCGCTGCGATGCCGTATCGTGCGATGGCGGCTTGCCGCACGACTTCGGAATCAGTGACGATGTGAGCCGCATCGCGCAGCGACCGCGGGAACAATTTCGCATGCAGCCGAACGCGATCGGCCGGGTGCCATTCGGGGTGTTCGACCACCGAGAGATCGTGGACCGTCAGTACCGTCGGTGCCGGGCAGGGGAACGCAAGATAGTTCGGCTCGTGGTAGATGTCGTACCGTTCCCGACGGCTCGCAAAGCCGAAATGAACCTCCAGGCCCGCACGAAGCACGGGCTTGATCCGTTCGCGCAGTTTCCCCGTCCAACGGCTTCCCGCCGCAGTGCCGCCCGCTGACGAAGCCTGCGGGTTCCGAGGCCAGATCGTCAGTTCGTCATCGGGAAACTCCGCACGAAATGTCCCAGCGAATTCCGCAATATAGCGGCCGATGCCGGTCTTGAGTTGCAGCGCCGCCAAGCCGTTGAGCAGGATTTTCATGCGAGGTGCCACCGCCGCAACAGAGTCCGCGGCATCCAACCCAAGTAGGAAAAGCACGCGGCCGCGAGGGTTCGGGCTCGACGGGAGCGACGCGGATTCAGCAGCGTTCTGAAGGTCTTCGCGAAGAGTACCGCGGTACAGTAGCCGGCAAGGAGCGGCGAACCGAGGCGAAGCGCCGTCAAGGCCCGGTTGCGTTCGACGTGGAAGTGGAACAGTTCCGAGTGCTCCCCGGCCGCGCCGCCGTGAACGTGCCGCACCAGCGCCCGGGGGGCATAGACGCAACTGCCGCCCGCCTTGCGGTGCTCCCAACCGGAGGCGAAGTCCTCGTAGTATGCGAAGTAGTGCGGCTCGAACATCGTCATGCCGAGATCGGGTCGATGCAGGCCCAAAGCCGCACCGCACCCGGCGAAGACTTCCTCGGTCCGCTCGTACTTCCCGGTGTCCACCTCGCGGAACCCTCGATCGGCACCGCGACCGTCGCGCAGCTTCACCAGTCCCGTGCTGTGCAGTACCCTTGGTTCGGCCGCGAAGACCAGCTTCGCCACCACCCGCGCTGTCGGGGTGCGGTCCCAGACCCGCACCAGCTCTTCGAGAAAAAACGGATCGGGGATTGTGTCGTTGTTCAACAGTATCAAGCGCGTTCCGCGGGCAAATGATGACGCACGGTTGTTGCCGTCGGCGAAGCCGAGATTGAGCGGCGAGTGGACCAGTTTCACCCAGGAAAAATGCGTCTCGATGATTTCACGGGACGCATCATCCGAGGCGTTGTCCCAGACGATCACTTCAAATCGATGGCGCGGCAGACTTTGCTCGGCTAGTGCCGTCAGGCAGTCCTGCAGGTACTTTGCCCCGCGGTAGTTGACGATCAGGATGCTGACCAGATCGGGGTCGATCATCACGCCGCCGAGTTCACGGCTTCGGCTTCATCGCGCTCCGGTTCCGCCAGTTCGCCGGTGATGCCCCCGCCGACGTGATGGGCTTCGCTCGGCGCGGTCATGCTGCGCTGGTAGGCTTCGACCACTTCCGCGGGCTTGCCGTCCATCAGAATCCGGCCGTGCTGCATCCACAGGGCGCGATTGCAAAGCGTATCGATGTTGGCCATCTCGTGCGTCACGAGCACCATCAGCCGGGCCGAGGCCATCATGTCCTTCATCCGTTCGCGGGCCTTGATCTGGAAGGACATGTCGCCTGCGCTGAGGACCTCGTCGATGAGCAGAACTTCCGGCTCGACGGCGGTTGAGATCGAGAACGCGAGCCGCACCAGCATGCCGCTGGAATAGTAGCGGACCGGGATGTTGAGGAAGTCCCCGAGTTCGGAGAAGTCCGCAATGCCTTGGATTTTCTTCTTGAGTGTGTCCGGCGTTTCACCCATGAGATAGGCGCGATACTTGATGTTGTCCCAGCCGTTGGCTTCGTGTTCGAAGCCCAGCGAGATATCGAACAGCGAGCAGATGCGACCTTCGACGACACGCGTTCCCTTGGTCGGCGGGTAAACTCCGGCGAGGAGTTTGAGCAAGGTCGATTTGCCCGCGCCGTTGTGACCGATGATGCCGATCCGGTCGCCGTCCGCTGCGGTGAGGTTGAGATCGTTCAGTGCGTGAACCGCGACGCGGGGATTGCGGGAGGGCAAAAACAGCATTCGCGACAGGTATTCCTTCAGCGTGACCTTCCGCTCTTGGCGGATGTTGAAGGTCAGGCTAAGGTCGTTCAGCTCAATCTTCGCCATCGTGGTCGCTCGTCCTCAGGGTACGGGCCTGCAATCAGTCCGCATCAGAGTTGGAAAATCACCCGCCGCTGAAGGGTGCCGATCACCAGGCAGGCTGCTCCAAACACCACCGCCGTCAGTGCCATCCCCTGAAGCCACAGTTCAACACTCGGCGTCATGCCGTGGTAGAGCGGCGCACGAATGAGCTGAAGAAAGACATTGAAGGGATTGTACTCGTTGATGAGCTGAATGTACTTCCCCTGCCGATCGGGCGGGATCATGACCGGCGTCAGGAAGAACAGAAACGTCATCACCACTTCGATCAGGTGGTGCGTATCGTGAAAATAGGCATTGGCGAACGCCATGATCGCCGCCATGCTCCAGCAGAATACGAAAAGCAAGACGACGATCGGCGGCAACACCCACATCATTTCCAGAGGCGTTGTTGTGTTCATCAGCACGCAGCAGATCGGCACCACGACCGTGAGCGTGATCAGAAAGTGAATGCCGGTGCCCGCGACGGTCCGCAGCGGATAGATGCCGTAGGGCAGCGGGCACTGCCGGATGTAGGACTCGTTATGCGTCAGGGCATGAGCTCCTTGGCTCATCGAATTCCGCATGAAATCCCAGGTGCACATGCCGGTCAGCAGGAAGGCCCCGTACTTGAACAGCGCTCCGGACGAATCGTCCACGTCCGCCGCGTTCAACACCTTCGCGAAACCGAGGACGATCACGAAGCTCATCAGGATCGGGTTCAACACCGACCAGCCGATGCCGAGCACCGAACGGCGATAGCGCGTCCGGAGATCGGAACGGACTAGTGCCAGCCAAAAGTGGCGAAACGTCCAGATGGACCGCAAATGAGTCAGCATCGACACAATCCCACGTGAAGATTCGAGTGACGCAGCTTACCCCTCTTCCGAAACCGTGACCACCCCAACCATCGATGACATTCGGGCCGGTGACCGGGCGTTCGACGGGAAGTTCGGTTTGACGGAACGCACGATTTTGTCGAATGTTGCGCTTGCGCTATTTGGAAGGGTCGTGTAGTTTGCACCGGCTGTAACGATTTTACCGATCAGGAGGATCATCCGATGCCTTGGAACGACGTGCTGCAAGGTGACTGCATTTCCATCATGGACTCGCTGCCGGAACGCAGCGTCGATCTCGTCTTCGCCGACCCGCCCTTCAACATCGGCTACGAGTACGACGTCTATCAGGATCGCCGAAGTAAGGCGGACTACATGACCTGGACCGACCGTTGGCTCCTCGGCGTGCGGCGGCTGTTGAAACCGAACGGCTCGTTCTTCCTCGCCATCGGCGACGAGTATGCGGCGGAGATGAAGCTGCGACTCGACGGCCTGGGTCTGACGATGCGGAACTGGATCATCTGGCACTACACCTTCGGCGTGAACTGCTCGAAAAAGTTCAACCGCAGTCATGCCCATATTTTTTACTACGTCGTCGATCCGAAGAATTTCACCTTCGAGCCGGATCGTATCCGCGTGCCGAGCGCCCGGCAGACGACTTACGGCGATCGTCGCGCCAACCCCGTCGGCAAAATCCCGGACGACACCTGGTTTCTGCGGCCGCAGGAAAGCGAAGAGCACTTCGCGCCGGACGACGATACCTGGTCGTTCGCCCGGGTCTGCGGCACCTTCCGCGAGCGGACCGCGCACCCCTGCCAAATGCCGGAAGCCGTGCTCGAACGCATCGTGCAGGTCGCCTCGAACCCCGGCGATCTCGTGTTCGACCCCTTTGCCGGCAGCGGCACCACGCTGGCTGCGGCCAAGAAACTGAAGCGACGCTACCTCGGCACGGAACTCTCTGAAGACTACGCCGACGGCATCCGCGAACGCCTGCTCAACATCACCTCGGTCCCCGAGAAAGCGATCAGCGCCCCACGCCGGCCTGGCGGCCGGCCGACTCGGGCTGCGGGGATGAAGCCGCGGTAACGCACAAGAAGTTCACCTTGGTGAACTTTTTCGCTTACTTGAGCATCTCCAGCCCGAGCTTCTTCGCCAAGGCGAAGGCCTCGGGCAGTTTCGTTGCATCCTTGCCGCCGGCTTGGGCCATGTCAGGCTTGCCGCCGCCCTTGCCGCCGAGAATGGCGGCGAGCGGTTTGATCAGATCGCCCGCCTTTAATCCTTTCGAAATCAGGTCTTTGGTGACGGCAACAACCAGTGGCACGTTGCCGTCGTCTTCCCATGCGAGAACGATCAACGCGGACGGATTTTTCTGGCGAAGTCGGTCAATTTGTTGCCGCACGGCTTCGACGTCCGCCGCAGGTACGCGGCCGAAGATGAACCGGGTGCCGGCATGTTCCTCGGCCTCGGCCGCCAGATCGTCGAGCACTTTGCCGAGTTCCGCAGCCTGCGCTTTCTTGAGCGCGGCCCGCAGCGTCTTCACTTCGTCGAGCAGGCCTGTGACCCGGCCCGCGAGTTCCTCCGGCTTGCATTGCATCTGAGCCGAGACGTCCTCGACCACGGCCGTGAGTTGGGCGACGGTCTCGCCGGCGACTCGCCCGGTGACGGCAGTGATGCGGCGAATGCCCTTGGCGACCCCTTCCTGGGATATGATCTTGAACAGCCCGAGGTTGCCGGTCCGGGGCATGTGGGTGCCGCCGCAGAACTCGATGCTTTCGTCGGCGGTCGCGTGTTCCGGCGACTCCGGTCCGATCAGCACGACTCGAACCGGGTCCGGGTATTTCTCACCGAACATGGCCCGCACGCCGGGAATCTGCTTGGCTTCGGTCAGGGGCATCGGCATCGCGGTCACAGATAAGTCATGTTGAATCAGCCGGTTGACGCGGTCCTGAATCGTGCGGATTTCGTCGCCCGTCAGCGGCTTGTCGTGGCTGAAGTCGAAGCGGGTTTTGTCCTCGTCCACGAGCGAACCCTTCTGTTCGACGTGGCTGCCGAGGGTCTGCTTCAACGCGAGGTTGAGCAGGTGCGTCCCGGTGTGGTTCCGCATGATGTCGATGCGGCGGAAGGTCGACTGCATCAGCGACACCGTTGTGCCGACCGACAACGAGCCTTGTTCCAGAGTGCCGACGTGCAGCACCGTATCGCCGAGGCGAATCGTATCCGTGACTTCAAAATCCGCGCCTGCGGCGGTTCGGATCATCCCTCGGTCTCCGACTTGGCCGCCCTGCTCGGCATAAAACGTGGTGCGGTCCAACAGCAGACCGACCGCCTCGCCCGGCGTCAGCGTGCCTTCAGTGATGACCTTGCTGTCCTTCACCCAGCCGATCACGGCGGCATCGATCGCGGCGGTTTCGTACTTGGCGGAATCGTCGGTGGTCGGCAACGTACCTTGAATCGCGGTGACGACCAGTCCGTCCTCGCCGCCGTCCGAGATCTTGCGGAATTCCTCGAAGAGCCGGTCGTACTCAACCATGTCGCAGCTCAGCCCGGCTTCCAGCGCCATCTGAGTCGTGATGCCCTTATCCAGCCCGAAGGTCGTGTGCAGGTCGAAGATGTCCTCCCCACTGATCGGTAACGTGGCTGCCTTGGCCTTCTCGGCCGCGAGGGCGAAGAGTTTGATGCCTGCGTCCAGCGTGCGGAGGAAACTGCGTTCCTCGTCGTAGATCACTTCGCGGACTTTCTCGGGGTTCTTCTTCAACTCCGGAAAGACGTTGCCGAGTTGCTCGACGACCGTGTTGCTGAGCTTGTACAGAAATGGTTCGTTCCGGCCAAACACCTGCCGGCCGTAGCGCGAGGCCCGCCGCAACACACTGCGGATGACCGCGTTACGGCCCTTGTTACCGGGCACGGCACCATCAGTCAGCGCGAACGTCAGCGTGCGGATGTGGTCCGCGATCACGCGATAGGCGATGTCCGGTAGGCCCTCCATCGACCCGGCGTAGGGCGACGCGCCCGTCACGGTCTGGATGGCTTCGAAGATCGGCGTGAAGACGTCCGTGTCGTAGTTGCTCGGCACGCCGTTGATGACCGCGCAGATCCGCTCGAAGCCCATGCCGGTATCGACGTGCCGGGCGGGCAGCGGAGTCAGCGATTGGTCTTCGTTGCGGTTGAACTGGATGAAGACGTTGTTCCAGATTTCGATGCACTGATCCGACCCGCCGTTGACGAGACTCGCCCCGGATTTGTCCGGCGTGCGGTCGAAGTGGATCTCGGTGCACGGCCCACACGGACCGGTCGCGCCCATTTCCCAAAAGTTGTCCTTCTTGTTCCCCAAATGAATGTGCCCGTCGAGCACGCCGACGGATTTCCAGATCTCCGCCGCTTCGTCGTCACGCGGGATCTTCGCTTCGTCGTCCCCCTCGAAGACGGTGACGTGCAGGCGTTCCGGGTCCAGTTTCCAAACCTGCGTGAGCAGTTCCCACGCCCAGCCGATCGCTTCTTTCTTGAAGTAATCGCCGAAGCTCCAGTTGCCGAGCATCTCGAAGAACGTGTGGTGGTAAGTGTCCCGACCGACGTCGTCCAGGTCATTGTGCTTGCCGCCGGCACGGATGCACTTCTGCGTGTTGACGACGCGTACGGCCTTGGGCTTCTCGGTGCCGAGGAAGTAGGGCTTGAATTGGTTCATGCCGGCGTTGGCGAAAAGCAGGGTTGGGTCGTCGAGCGGGACCACCGGGCTGGACGGGACAAAGGTGTGACCGCATTTCTTCCGGAAGAACTCGAGGTACTGTTTGCGAATGTCACTCGACGAGTCCATGACGAAACTCCACCCAACACTAAGAAGAACTGAGGCTGCCCGACTCCGGAATCGAGACTTGTTTCTTAGGGAAAGTACACGGAAGGCGACATGGCGACGAACGTTTCCCGAACCCGAAGTCGTTGGGTTCGCCTCGGTTTGCTCGCCGTTGCGCTTTTGCTCGTCGGCGGTGCGGTCGGGGTCGTCCGGACTTTCCCGCCGACGACGGCACCGATTTATCCCAAGTGCCAACTTCACACGCTGACCGGCCTGCACTGCCCCGGCTGTGGGCTGACGCGCTGTGCCCATGCCCTGACCGAAGGCAACGTGGAACAGGCACTGGCGTGGAATGCCTTCGGTTTCGTGATGCTGCCGCTGTTCGGCTGGCTGCTCGGGAAACTGCTGTGGAACACGATCTGGGGCACGCCGCCGAGCCGCACGGCACCGAGGTGCGTCGGCCTGAAGAAGTGGATCAGCATCGTCGGCGTCGGCGTCCTCCTTACCTTCGGTGTGTTGCGGAATCTTCCCTACGAGCCGTTCACGTTGCTGGCTCCGCACGTAGTGCCGCGGTGACGGCGGCGTAGATTTGCCGAAGCGGAATCCCGTGAGCGCGGGCCACCTCGGCACACGCTTCATATTCCGGCGTGTGAAACTTCGTGCCGTCCGGCAGCGTCGCGACCTTGACGGCGATGTCGCCCCAAGCGGTTGCCGCCGTCGCCGCCTCACGCGGCAACTTCGTTCGCCGCGATGTGCTTCGGCGAATGCCGAGCGTGCCGGTTTCGCGGAACAGGATTGCTTCCACCTCGGCGACGTTCGCGAGATCGCAGATCACCGTCAGCAGAACGCCGGGCCGTTGCTTCTTCATCTGAATCGGCAGCGTGAAAGCATCCAATGCCCCAGCGGTCATCAGCCGTTCCAGCGTATAGCCGACGATTTCGCCGGCCACATCGTCCAGATTCGTTTCCAACACGACGACTTCATCCGAAGTGCCGGCGTAGGAACTGGTGCCGACCAAGAGGCGCAGAATGTTCGGCTGCTCGATGAAATCCTTGGTGCCCGCACCGATGCCGATGCGGTCGATCGTCATGGCCGGGCCATCAAGGAATTCCTGAACAACCGTGGTGAGGATCGCCGCCCCGGTCGGCGTCGTCAGTTCCCCCTTCACGGCCGACTTCGCCAACGGCACGCCTTTCAACAGCAACGCGGTCGCCGGAGTCGGGATCGGCATGATGCCATGGGCGCACTTGACCGTGCCGTGGCCCGTCGGCACCGAGGATGACGTGAATCGCTCGACGGCGAGAAGATCCAAGCCGACCGCCGCGCCGAGAATATCCGCGATGCTGTCGAGTGCGCCGACTTCGTGAAAGTGGACCCGATCCAACGGCATGCCGTGGACCGCCGCTTCGGCCGCGGCGAGCTTGCGGAAGATTTGCTTCGCCAAATCGCGCTGCTTCGGCGTCATGGCCGCACGGTCGATGATGGCTTCGACATCCGGCAGGAAGCGGTAATCTTCCTGATCCTCAGCCACGACATGGACCTTGGCCGCCGCCAAGCCGCAGCGCTTCACCCGTTCCAATTCCAACGTGATCGGCAAGCCGAGGGAGCCGATGGCATCGACGATCGCCCGCCAGGGGGCACCGGCATCCACGACGGCCGCAAGGACCATGTCCCCGCTGATGCCGCTGAAACAATCGAAATGGGCGGTCCGCATGAAGTCGTTCTCCGGTGACGGTCGATAGTCTACGCCCGATGGACGATTGCGACCTAAACTGACGAGGAACCCGCCATACCGGATGCCGACCCATGACCGCCAGCGATCTTCGCACCCGCCTGCTTTCCCAGGCCGACGCCGCCGGCGGCTGGGGTTACCGCCTCGGCCAGCCCGCCCATTTGGAACCGACGTGTCTCGCCCTAGCGGCACTCGGAGGCGATCCATCCCCAGCCATTAAGTCGGCCAACGATTTTCTCGAAGCGCAACGCTTCAACGACGGCAGTTTTCGCCTCGTTCGCGGTCGGCTGCAGGCCGCGTGGCCGACGGCGCTGGTACTGTTTCAGAAAACCGCCTGCGACTTACCGGAGACCGAACGCACACCGATCGCCGAGCGGTTGTTGACACTCGAAGGTCGAGTCGTGAAAGCCGATCCGGAAGTCGCGGAGATGCTCGACATCGACTTTGAACTGCTCGGTTGGCCTTGGGCGGAGGATACGTTTTCCTGGGTCGAACCGACGGCCTGGGCCTGTGTCGCATTACGCAAAGCGGGCTACGGCGACCATTCGCGGGTGCAGGAGGGGTTGCGGCTGCTCGTCGATCGCGCGTTCGACACGGGCGGGGTCAACTACGGCAACCGAGTTGTGCTCGGCAAACCGACCGAGCCGATCCCCGGTACGACCGCCATCATGGCGATCGCGCTGCAGGGGCTGATGACCGAACCTCGGCTCGATGCGGCGCTCGGCTATTTGCGGATGCAGGCGGATAAGACGACCGATGTCGATCACCTATCCTGGTGCATCGCTGCCCTGGCGTGCTTTCCGGACGAGGCCGCGAACGGCGTCGCCGTGGAGCGGGCGTTGCCGAAACTCGAAGCGGCCTTGGCGCAGGAAGCGGACCTTCCCGTCGCCCTGTCCGGTGGGCCCTACCGGACCGCGATCGCCTTGCTGGCGTTGCAGTCGGGCAGCTCGAATCCCTTCCGCATCGCCGGCGTGCCGACGCTCGCCCCCCGGGCCGTGTTGGGCTCCACCCGTCCGGTCGTTGAGGATTCCCCCGCCAACGGGCCGAAGACCTTCACACAAAAAATCAGCGCGAAAGTCCGCGGCTTCTTCATGGACGGCATGAGCAAACTGAAGCCGCTGCCGGTGAACTCCGGCGTGCACATCCACAAGGTCGCCGCCTACGACGACAGCATGCTGACCGCGATGAAAGTCCAGTTTGCCCACTATCGCACTCAACTCGCCCCGGCCGGCAAGCGGGTCGTGCTCAAGCCGAATCTGGTCGAATACCATCGGGACAAGGTCATCAACACCGATCCGCGCTTCGTCGATGCCGTCATTCAACTCTTCAAGGACGAAGGGGCTGCCGAGGTGATCGTCGCCGAGGGGCCTGGGCACTGGCGGAACGTGCAATACCTCGTCGAGGAATCGGGTCTGGGCGAAGTGCTTCGCAAGCACAACGTCCGCTTTGTGGACATCAACCACGACGAACCGATCAAGACCCTCAACCTCGGCCGCACCACCGGGCTGGAATACCTGTACCTGTCGCAGACGGTGCTGAGTGCCGATCTTTTCGTGTCCCTTCCCAAACTGAAAACGCACCACTGGGCGGGGGCGACATTGTCGCTCAAGAATCTGTTCGGTACCCTGCCGGGCATCTGCTACGGTTGGCCCAAGAACGAACTCCACTGGCGCGGCATCCCGAACAGCATTGTCGATATCGCCTGCACCTGTACGCCCCACTTCGCCATCGTGGACGGCATCGTGGGCATGGAAGGCGACGGCCCCCTCAACGGCACCGCCAAGCTCTTCGGCGCCATCGTCATGGGAGCCGACCTCGTCGCCGTCGACGCCACGTGCTGCCGGCTGATGATGCTGCCGGTGGACCGCATCCCAACGCTGGTGCTTGCGGAACAGAAACGCCTGGGCCGGATGAAGGAATCTGAGATTCCACAATTCGGCGAGACCATTGCCTCGCTGGCCCAAGCCTTCGCGTGGCCGCCGAAGATCGAGATGCAGTTGCTGAAAGAGAAAAGATGATGAACGGCTTACGGAGCCGGGGGAGTCAGCGACGATCGCTTGATTTTTGTTCGTCGCTGACTCCCCCGCCCTTTTTCGCCTCTGCAGCATTGTCGATTTGGTGTGTCCGGGTCATGATCGATGCAAATCAGCAACCAACCGGCTATCCGTCGGATATTGATTCCTACCGCGTCGCCTCGACCGCCGCGGCTTTCGACAGCGGCTTGAACAGTTTGATGGCCAACAGGCCCATGGCAACCGTTGCGCAAAGCAACACCAACACCGTGAAGATCATCAATTTCTTCTTGCTGTCGCGTCCGAAGATCTGGGTCACCAGATCGGGGGTCGTGTCATTTACCGGAACGACGCGGGCTTGCTGCGAGGCTCGAATCGACGCTGGGTTCGGTGTCTCATTGCTGTAGTCCGGTTCGGTGGCGCGGTCGGCGACGGCGGGTGCCGAGAACGGATTCGAGGGGAAAGGCCGCTCCGATCTTCCCGTCGCAGGCACGGCAAACGGATTGGCGGCAGTCAATTTGCTGGTCCGGGGACCATCGCTCGACCGGGGCTGAATCGTCTGACGCGGTCCCGTCTTTGCAGCACTCGACTGTCCGGCTACGGCGGAGAAACCGGACCTGCCGACATGCATTGCCCCTGCCGCCGCGGAAACGGCCGCAATCGGTTGCGACAGCGGAATCAGCGTTTCATCGTCCGGGTAACCCAACACAACTTCATCGGCGGGGGGGCGCGACTGTTCAACCGGTGAGGTATCTTGGGCCGCCTGGCTGAGCTGCGGCATTTCATCGATCGTCGGAACCGGCACGGAATCCGGCACGAAGGGTTCCAGTTCCACTGCGATTTCATTCGGCGTCTGGTAGCGTTTCGCGGGATCCTTCGCCATCATTTTGGCCACCATTGAGGCGATGTCCTCAGGTACTTCCGGCCGAATCTGGCGGATCGGGGTCGGATCCTTCGTGCGGTGCCACAGCAACTTCTGCGATACCGTACCGGATGGGAACGCCGGGTGGCCTGCGAGCAGGAAATAGAAGCTTGCGCCGAGGGCATAGATGTCCGCCCGCACGTCGACGTTGTGGCTGTTGGCGACCTGTTCGGGGGCCACGTAGTCCGCAGTACCGAGGACGATTTTGTCGTCGTACTTTACCGTCAGCATGTCGGCCGTGTCCTTGTAGAACCGGGCCAGACCCATGTCCAGAATCTTGGCGTGACCGCGTCGGTCGATCAGCACGTTGCCGGGTTTGATGTCCCGGTGAATGATGCCGCTGCGGAAGGCGAAATCCAGACCGATAGCCACCTGACGGATGTAATGGCAGGCCCGGCGGATCTCCATCGGCCCGCCTTTCTTGACCATGTCCAGCAGGTCTGAGCCGTCCACGTACTCCATCACGATGAAGTGCAGGTTGCCGTCCTGATCGATGTCGTGCGTGCGGACGATGTTCGGGTGTTCCAACGATCCGGCAGCCCGAGCCTCGCGGTAGAAGCGGCCCAAAGCTGCGGGCTGTTCGGCCTTCGCCGGCGGCAGCACCTTAATGGCGACGCGGCGCTTCATGTACATGTGCTCGCACAAGAACACCTGGCCCATGCCGCCGACGCCGACGCGTTCGAGGAGCTTGTACTTCCCTATGGTGAAACCGCGCCACTTGCCGAGCAGGAACTGCTCGGCCTGGAAGTTCGTGATGAGACCGTCCTGAATCATCGAATCCGCGGCATCGCGCGGATCGTCCGGCAGGCCGCGACCGACCTGACGCCGCTGCAAATACGTAGTGAGCGTCTGGTCTTCAATCATGCCGCTCTTGCGGATCAGTTGCAGCAGTTCTTCGACGGACGAAGGGACGGACATTGCGTGGCACCGTTCAGGGGAAACGAGTTCGGAAGCCGCAAGTGGTTGCGTTCGGGACACGTATTCTGTTCCGGAAGAAAACTAGAACAGTCCTGCAGGAACGCAAACCAAAGCCCACCCTTTCGGTACGAACGACGCCAAAGCCGATCTTATTCGTGCTTTTCCTTGATGAGCCAAGGATCGGCGGTCACCTTGCGATGGGCGAGCAATCGTTGACTCAGGTCAGCTCTCTTCGCTTGGTGCTCCGGCACGTCGGCGAGGTTCCGCAGCTCGTTCGGGTCGGCGACGAGGTCGTAGAGTTCAAACTTCGGTCGCTTCACGTATCGGCTCCAAAGTCGTTCGCCCAGTTTGTCGTCGTTGCGGCGGAGGATGCCCTGCGTCGTTGGGCTGTCCCAGAGGTCGCTTGCATGCGGGTAATCCAGCCCGTGGGCAAGGTTCGCGATCAGCTTGTGGGTCCGCGTTCGGATCATCCGCATCGGGTAGTACATGGTGACCTCGTGGAACTGATGCGAGCCGTAGACTTCGTCCCAACCCTTCGGATTCGGCTCGTTCAGAATCGGCAGCACCGATCGGCCGAGCAACCCGTTCGGCTTGGCCATGCCGAACCAGTCCAACATCGTGGGCGCCAGATCGGTCCAACTGACCATGGCCGAAGTCACGCTTGCCTGCTGCCCCGGCTTGCGGACGATCATCGGCAGATGCAGCCCGGCGTCGTAGAGGGTCGTTTTGGCTCCGGGGAAGGGGATGCCGTTGTCTGAGACGAAGATGACGAGGGTGCTTTCGGCCTTGCCGGACGTTTTCAGGGCATTCAGAATCCGTCCGACGGCATCGTCCAAGCGGCTGACGGCCTGATGGTATTCGACCAACTCGGCCCGCACTTCGGGCTGGTCCGGAAGGTGGTAAGGCAGTGGGATGGTTGCGGGGTCGGGCCGATACGCGGATGTACCCGCGGGAAACTTCAACTCGTTGCCGAAGCCTTTGGCAGAACGGTGCGGATCGATGAAGCCGACGAGCATGAAGAACGGTTTGTCCCCCGTCTGCGTCAACATCGCCTGAAATTGGTCAGCCAACGCAACCGGGTTTCGACCGTTGCCCGCACCGACAGCTGCGGTGAACGGGTAGACCTCCTTGGGCACCACGTGCAGCTTTGCGATGGCGGCGGAAAAAACGCCCGCCGGCTGCAACAATCCCGGCAGGCTCTGCACCTTCGGCATCGTGTTGACGTTGTGCGTGCCGTGGGCGAGGCCGTATTGCCCGGATTGATGCGTCGGCAGACCGGTGAGAATCGTCGACCGGCTCGGGCTGCACGACGCCGCACAGGCAAAGGCGTGCGTGAAGCGGGTGCCCGTCGCGGCCAAGGCATCGAGGTTCGGCGTGCGGGCAACCGGGTCCCGATAGCAGCCCATCTGAAAACCGAGGTCATCCGCAATGAGGAGCAACACGTTCTTCGGCTCGGCCGCCGAGGCGGAGTCGGCCGCAACCAGGCACGTAGCGAGTCCGAGGAGGATTCGATGCATGACGGAACTCCGGGAGAGGGGTTTTCCAAGTCGTCGATCACTTTAACACCTCGGCCCACCGTTGCGACCGACTGCTTCGGTGAATAAGCTGAAACGTGCCGTCATGACTTCGTCCGTCTCTCCCCGCTTCGGAGTTCTCCCCATGAATCGTCGTAACTTCCTCCGCACGTCCTCCGTTGCCGCCGCCGCGGTCGCCACGGGTCCGATGCTCTTCGGCACGCAGGACAAGGCCGGGACCAAGACCGCACGCATCGGTTCGGGCGAGTTCGTTTACGAATGCAACCACGCTTGGGGCACGCTGCCCGAAGGCTACGCCTGGCAGACCACGCACAACGTCGCCGTGGATGCGGCCGGCCTCGTGTACATCACGCATCAAGGCATCGGCAAGCTGATGGACACGGTGCTGGTGTTCGATTCGACCGGTAAGTTCGTCCGCAGTTTCGGCAAGGAATTCCACGGCGGCGGTCACGGCATCGACATCCGCAAGGAAGGCTCCGAAGAGTTTCTCTATCTGACCAACACCTGGAAGAACCCGAAGGTGATGAAGACGACGCTCAAGGGCGAAGTCGTCTGGTCCATGAATCGGCCCAAGATCAAGGAATACGAAGATCCCAAGGCCAACTACAGCCCCACCAACATCGCCTTCACGCCGGACGGCGGCTTCTGGATCGGCGACGGCTATGGTTCGCATTACCTCATGAAGTATGCCACCGGCGACGCCGGCGAGCCGACGTCGGTGATCGGCGGCAAGGGCATGGTCGACGGCAAATTCCAGACGCCCCACGGCAACTGGACCGACCTGCGCGACCCCAAGCATCCCAAGCTGATCGTCTGCGATCGCGCCAACGGCCGATTGCAATCGTTCACGCTGGACGGGAAGCACCTGTCGACGACCGAAAAGGGCACCGTCCTGTTTCCCGCCCACATCGACATCCAAGGTAAGCTGATGTTGGTCGCCGACCTGCACGCCCGGCTTACGATCCTGGATGAAGCGGGCAAAGTCTTGGCCCAGATCGGCGACGATCCCGAATGGCGTAAGACCGTCCTCGACGGCATGAAAGTCCGCCGCGATGCCAAGCTCTGGCAGGCCGGAAAATTCGTGCACCCACACGACGCCTGCTTCGACGCCAAGGGCAACATCTTCGTCGCCGAGTGGGTCGAAGGCGGCCGCATCAGCTACCTCACCAAGGTTTCCTGATGGACGGTTGCCGCATGAATGCAAATTCGGTTTCGTTGGTGTGTGGCTTGACGACGAAACGAGAATTGCGAACAATGCTTCCGCCTACCCCCACGCCCTCCGGCGTTCTCGAGTATCACGCGATGCAAAAGCTGAACTTCTTCCTCACCCGATCCTTGGCGATCGGGTGTCTGGCCTGCTTGTACGGATGCTCCTCAGGCGAGCCGATCCGCAGCTACACGGTCACTACGAATCAGGAACCGGTCGTACCCGTTAAGACCGGCACAGTAGCGGCTCATGCCACGGGTGCCGACCGCTCACGGACGCTCGGCCTCATCATTCCGCTCGAAGGCAACTATTCCCGCTTCGTGAAGTTCCGCGGGACGATCGAACAAATTGCCACCTACGAAGCCGGTTTCCTCGCTTTGATCAACAGCATCACCGATGTCGGCACCGAAGCGGAGTTTCCCAAGTACGCACTGCCCGACGGCTGGAAGGAAAACCCGCCCAGGAAGTTCGTGGCCAAGAGCTTCAATGTCGGTGCGGCCGGAGTGCCGGACGTAACGATCTCTCAGCCGATCGGCGGCTCGCTGTTGGACAACGTCAACCGCTGGCGTAAGGAAAACGGTGCACCGGAAGTCACCGACGACGAACTGCCGAAAGTGATTCGGGAACTGACCCTCGGCGGGAAAAAGGCATACTTCGTCGATGCCCGCGGCCCGGCCGATCCCAAGGGTGGTGCCATGCGTGGACCGTTCCAGGGCGGCGGAAAGTAAACGATTGATTCAAGGTTTCTGAAATCCGCGTTCGGGAGGGGGCCGTCTCATGTCGATGCTGCACAACGAAGACCACGCCGGGGCGCAACTCGGTCGAACCGAGGCTGAGACTTCAGGCCAATCCTTCCTTGCGGAAGCCGGTCGGGCTGCGTACAAGCTGCTCAAAACCGTCGGATCCCTGAAACTGACAATCACGCTGTTCACTCTGTCGGTCGTGCTTGTCTTCTACGGCACGTTGGCACAGAAGAACAGCGGCATCTGGACCATCGTCGATCAGTATTTCTGGTCGTGGTACGTCAAGATCGACCTGCAGCTGACGGTCCAGTTCTTCCAAGTCTTCTTCAGCCTGCCGTCGAGCATCACGGTGCCGGGCTGGATTCCGTTCCCCGCAGGCAAGACCATCGGCGGGCTGATGTTCGCGAACCTGATCTCCGCACATACCGTGCAGCTGGTCAACATCATCAGCGTCACGTTGAAGCAGCGTAAGAAGCAAAGCCCGGCCAAGGCCATCTTTACTGTTTTGTTGAAGCGCAGCGGCCTCTACATGCTGCACGGCGGATTGCTGTTGTTGTTCGTCGGTGAATTCATCACCCGCGAATATCAGATCGAACAAAACATGTTCATTGCCCAAGGCGGTACCGCCACCTACGGCTTCGAAACCCGCAAGCAGGAACTTGCCTTCATCACCCCGGACGGCAACGGTCGGTTGCGGCAGGTCGTGGTGCCGTCGTCCAAACTCATCGAGGCGCAACGCGACAAGAGGATCATCAGCGACGATCTGCTTCCCGTCGATGTCGAAGTCATCGCGTGGCACCCGAACTCGAAGCTCTTCGAGTTTCCGGTCGACGGCCAACCGGAACGGACCAATACCGCAGATGCCGGGATGGGTCTGAAAGCCGTGATCGAGCCGATCCCGGAGAGCGCCGGCACGGATACGGACCAGAAAGCCGACACGCCCTCGGCCTACGTGCGGTTCCTGCGGAAGGATAACGGCGGCGTCGTCGGTACCTATCTGGTATCCACGCGGTTGGAGGAACGGACTCAGTCGATCCAGATCGGCGACTCGAAGTTCGAGTTCGACCTCCGGCCGACGCGCTTCTACAAGGACCACACGTTGAAGCTGGAGGAAGTGACGTTCGAACGCTACCCCGGCACGCAGACGCCGAAGAATTTCGCCTCGCGCATGATCCTGATGGAGGCGGACGGCACCGAGCGCGAGGTCATCGTCTCCATGAACAACCCGTTTTCCTATAAGGGCGAGACGTATTTTCAGCATCAGATGTCGGACGCACCCCAGCAGAAACATACCGTGTTGCAGGTCGTGCGGAACCCCGGGAAATACATTCCCTATGCATCCTGTATTCTGGTTACCGTCGGTTTGCTGCTTCACTTCGTTCTCAGCCTGTTGACGTTCCTCGGCAATCAGGGTAAGGCGGTCGCGAAAGCAACCGTGGTGTCGCCCGCCAAGAGCCTCGGCGAGAAGGTCTTCGGCCTGTTCCCCGGTTTCCATTCCGGCTTCAACCGCTGGACGATGCTGATTCCGCTCATCACCGCGATCGTCGTCGGTTTGTACGTCCTCGGGTCGGCCATCCCGCGCAGCCCGGATTCCAAATACAACCTCAGCGGCTTCGGCATGCTGCCGGTGCTCAAGGACGGCCGGTTGAAGCCGTTGGACACGGTCGCCCGGCTCGACCTTCGTTCGATTACGACTCGCGAATTTTACACCGATGATGCCGGCAACACCCAACCCGCCATTCGCTGGTATCTCGAAGCGGCAAGCACATCGCCGGGGATGCCCGGCGTGGCCACGAAGTTCAAGGTCTTCCGGATCGAGAACGATCGGCTCTGGGAACTGCTGGCGCTCAAGAAGCGGGAAGGGTTGCGTTATTCCATCGAGGAGATCGCCCCGAAGTTCAAGGAGATCGAAGCGGCGTCCGCAATCTCGTTGAAGATTCCGGCGAATCAACGGTCGCCGTTCGACATCAAGGTCCTGGAACTTCGCCGACAACTCGGGAGTTTCGTCGAAATCACCGCCGGGGATGACGCACTCGTGATCGCGCCGTACCGCGGAACCGACTGGCGCAGCGTTGCCGGCGCCAACAGCGACGGAGCTCGCGAGAGCCTACGCCAAGCGGAGCTTCTCGATCTCAACCCGGATGAGATGAATCCCGAACAGAAGGAGCGGCTGAAAAAACTCAGCCAAGAACTCGATTCGGAGGTCGCGAAGCACGAGCCTTCCTTGCCCGTGTGGAAGCAGATGATCGCAGCGTACCGCAACGGCAAGCCCACCGAGTTCAACGCCAAGCTCGACGAGTTCCGCGACCTGCAGTACGGCGCACTCGCCCCGCAGGATCGCTTCCGCATCGGCTTGGAACATTACCTCAACAGCGTCGGTTTCTACTACACCTGCACCGGCCTCTACGGCATTGCCATGATCCTGTCCTTGGCCGCGCTGATGCTGTTGTCCGTCTCGCCCGCCACCGCCGAGGGGTTGCGGCGCGGTGCCTTCCTGGTGCTGCTGATGACGTTGGTCCTGCACACCGTCACGTTGTTTGCCCGCATGTACCTCATGGATCGACCGCTGGTCTTCGTCACCAATCTGTACTCATCCGCCGTATTCATCGGCTGGGCCGGGGTGATCGGGTCGATCGTCATCGAGCGGATGTTCCGGTTGAACATCGGCAACGTCGTGGGTTCCTTCATCGGCGTGGGAACCTGCATCATCGCCCACAACCTCGCGGCCAGCGGCGGGGATACTCTCGAAATGATGCAGGCGGTGTTGGACACCAACTTCTGGCTCGCCACTCACGTCACCACCGTAACCCTCGGCTACTCGGCCACCTACATGGCCGGGCTGATCGGGCTGCTGTATCTGGTGCTCGGCATGTTCACGGACGCGTTGAAGAAAATCCCGGCCGCGAATGGTCGACCGGCACAAGACATCGGCCGGAAGATCGGTCAGATTCTCTACGGTGTCGTCTGCTTCGCGGTGCTGCTCAGCTTCGTCGGCACCGTGCTCGGCGGCATCTGGGCCGACTATTCCTGGGGCCGTTTCTGGGGCTGGGATCCGAAGGAGAACGGCGCGGTACTGATCGTGATTTGGAATGCCCTGATCCTGCACGCCCGCTGGTCCGGCCTGGTCAAGGATCGCGGCATCGCCGTTCTGGCTCTGGTCGGCAGCATGATCACGACCTGGAGTTGGTTCGGCACCAACCTCCTCGGCGTCGGCCTGCACACCTACGGCTTCAACCAGGATCTGCAGATGGTCTGTCTCACGGTCTGGGTATCCCACGCATTCTGCATCGTCGGCGGGCTGATGCCGCGCCGCTGGTGGGTGAGTCCGGCGTAAGTTTTCAGCTTTCGGCTTTCAGTGCTTCGCTTAAACGAGTCATCCGGACAAAGGCGGTCGATCAGGCGAAGCACTGAAATCCGAAAACTTACCCTCACTTCCCCGCCAGTACTGCGATCGATCCCGTCTCGGAAATGAAGACCGTATTCCCCGTGTTTTCGTCCGTGTAGACCTCGACGCCGTAGGCGACGGCTTCCTCGAACTTGATCTTCCCCGCCGGGCGGGCCTTCAAGAGCATCGCGTACTTGTGGGTGATGCCTTTCCCGCTTGCCGGTGTCTTGGTGCTCCCGACCGCGGCGATCGCGCCGGTCTCGCTGAGGTAGAGCAGCCCGCCGGTATTGTCGTCCTTGTAGACTTCGACACCGTAAGGTTTGGTGTCCTTGGTGAATTCGACCTGGTCCCCTTTGCGGACCGGAAGCGTCATGCCGTAGAGGGCTTTCGGTGCCTTGATCTTCTCGTTTTCCGGCGCCGTTTCCGGTGCGGCGGACGCCGCCGCAGAGCCGGTTTCGGTGATGTGGATCAGCCCGCCGGTGTTGCCGTCCTTGTAGACTTCCACGCCGTACTTTTTCGAGGCATCGGTGAACTTCGCCTCGGTCCCGCCGCGAACTTTGAGCACCAAGGCGTGATGCCACACCGGGTCCTTGTCCGTGCCCATCATTGCGGGCATCGGGGCGATGCAGAAGGTGCCGCGTTCGGTCAGGTAGATCAGTTTGCCGATGGCCGTGTCCTTGAAGGTCTCCACACCGATCTTGGCCGTGGCGACCGTGAATTTTTCCTCGTCCGATTTGCGGACGCGAAGATCGTTGGCCCCGGCCCAGGTTGCCTTCTTCTCCGTGCCGGGCTTGGCGTACGGCACGACGGAAATGTTGCCGTTCTGCATCAGTGCGATGACGGCGCCGCCGGCATCGTCCTGAAAAAACTCGATGCCGAACTTGGCCGTATTCTTATCGAACTCCGCCACGCCCGCTTTGCGGACCCGCAGATCGTGGGCATAAAGATGCGGCTTGGCGGTCGGCTTCTGGGCGAGCAAGGATCCGGCGGTTGCAACCATCAGGAGCGTAAACAAACCGGTTCGGGCGGGCATGGTGAATCTCTGCTGTGGGGAAGGCTGATGCGACAAACTTAACACACACGGCCGAGGGAAGCACGAAGCGGTCGTCATTTCCTGACAGGTCTTGCCCAAAGTCGCCGGGTTACCGGCCGATGTCCAGATTCCGCAAGTTGCCGATTTATTTTGTTCAAGTCGCCTCGGACTTGAGATTATCCGGCACAATTTTGCTTGACCGTCGCCGTGGGGTCGGTTATTGGCCCTCAGCTTTCACACACTCGTTTCCTTGGGGCGTTCGCGTTCCGTGGGAAGTCGGTTGCAGGCGCGTCGGCCGAGTCGGGGGATTCGGCGGTCGTTCACTGCGACGTCGGGCCGTGAGGTGTGGGCGGCAGGATGCAAGCTCACGCCGCGGTTTCGATAGTCGTGCCGGGCACATTCCGTTGGGTCTTCGACAGGAGGGGAAGGGGACCATGATGAACCACCGTCGCAATTGGGGCCGATTATCAGTGGCCACACGGCTTCTGCTGGCACCGCTGGTCGTTGTAGGCATGGCAGCGCCCGCGTTCGGCCAAGTGCCGGCGAGTGCTCCGCGCACCGCACGTACGCTCGAACCGAAGGAAGCCCTTCGACTCGGCCGCGAAGCCTTGAAGGCCGGGCAACTGGAACAGGCGCTCGACTTCGCCAAGAAGGCTGAAGCCGCGAATGCCGGTGCCCGCTGGGGCCTGTTCGAGGACACCGCTGAGGCCTTGGAGAAGGACGTTGCGTCCGCCCGGGCCAAGGTCGGCAAGGTCGAAGCCGAGAAACTGACCAAGGCCGCCAAGGACCTGTTCGCCAAGCCGACGCGGACAGCCGGCGAGCGGATCGTCAACCTCGACCAAGCCTACGCCATGGCCGACAAGGCGAGTACCTTGGTCGGCCCGAGCGACTTCTTCGAAGACATCTTCGGCGGCGGCGATCGTCCCGAGAAGTTGAAGAAGGACATCGACGCCGCCCGCGCCGCAGTGCGCAAAGCCAACCCCGGCATGGTCACCAACGCCGCCGCGAAGACCCGCCCCGGCATGCCGAGCGGCGTGCAACAGGCAGGCGGCAAGATGCCCGCGGGCGGAACGACCATCCCGGCCCCGAGTTTCCCGACGACGACCGTACCCGGCGCCACAACGGCCAACAAGCCGCAGGCGACGAAGCTGATGACCGAAGGCCGAGCCTTGCTGAAGGCGGAAAAGTTCGCTGACGCGAAGGCGAAAGCCGCCGAGGCCGCCAAGCTCGGCACCTTCGCGGCCGGGGAAGATTCCCCGGACCTGCTGACGCGGGACGTGCTGGCCGAAGGTCGGACGAAGATCAACAAGATGATCCGCGATGCGGAAGGCTATGCCGCTTCACGCGACAACGCCAAGGCGACGGCGACGCTGACCTCGGCTTCGCAACTCGCCGGCGCCATCGGCCTGCCGACGCAGCCGATCGACGGTCTCATCGCTTCGCTCCGCGGCATGCCCGTGCCGACGGTGCCTGTAGCCGTTGCGCCTGTTACGCCCGCGGCTCCGATTGTTGTCGCTCCCGCGATGCCGAATGTGACGACGCTGCCGCTTACGGTTCCGGTGGTTCCGGCCATGCCGACGGCTCCGGTGGCTTCGGCAACGCCGACGATCGCTGCCCCGACGATGCCCGTCGTCCCGGTTGTTCCCGCGATGCCCGCTCTGGTCGCTCCCGCGATGCCCGTCGTTCCCGCGATCCCCGCTCCGGTGGTTCCCGGCGTCCTGACGGGCGAGCAATTGCTGAAGCAAGCGCGAGCTTCGCTCCGCAGCAACGATCTGGAAATGGCACGCAAGCTCGCCGCCCAAGCCTTCAGCACCGATGTCGCTTCAAAGAATGACGCCCAGGCGTTGCTCAGGGAAATCGACGCCGAGGTGTTCACGAAGAAGCGGGCCGAAAGCGTTGCGTCCTTCCGGAACGCCGCCGGGCTGTTTCAAGCCAAGCAGTACGACCAAACCGTCGCGCTGTTGAAGCTCATCGACACGGACGCGCTGACGACCGAGCAGAAGGCGCAAGCCGAACTGATGGTCAAGCAGAGCGAAGCGGCCCTGATGGCGCTTCGGCCGGTCGCACCGACCGTTGCTCAGATCCCGATGGCGACTCCGCCGGCCAACGGCGTGACGACGCCCGTCGCTCCGCTGACCGGTTCGACCGGAGGTACCCTGGCCGACCAGAGCAAGGCCTTGGCCGACATCGAGTTCGGCAAGCTCCGCAGCGAAGGTCTGGAAGCCGAAGCCAAGGCCCGCGACGCCTTCAACCGCGGCGAAACCGATCTCGCGATTCAGATGCTCAACGACTTCATCAACAAGGTGAAGGCGTCGAAGTTCTCCGAATCGCGTCAGGGTTTGCTGCTCGGCTCGGTCGAACGACGCATGGAAGTCTTCCGCGTGATGAAGCGGCAGACCGACTTCTACACGAACGAAGCCAAGACCCGCAACGATCAACGCTCCAAGACGGCAGGCAAGCAACTCGCCGAATCGCAGAAGCAGGATGAGATCAAGCGGAAGGTCACGGAGATCAACGAACTCTCCAAGAAGAAGAAGTATCGCGAAGCCGAGGAACTCGCCCTGCAGGTCAAGGCGATGGACCCGGATGATCCGGCCCTCGTCGGCATCTATGAACTCTGCAAGCGACAACGCCGCGTCGAAGACGCGGATCGCATGAAGAGCGACAAGGAAGTCGCCACCCTGGATCTGCTCAACGGCGCGGAACGGGTCGGCATCGTACCGACGGACGACCGCCCGCTGATCGTCGATGCCCAACGGGCGATGATCGCCCGGATGCGCGGCAACGGCAACGAACTGTACCTGAAGCCGATGACCATCGCCGAACGAGAAATCGAAGTTCGCCTCGAACGGCCGCTCTCGATCGACTTCAACAACGTCTCTCTTCGGGAAGCGATCAATACGGTCCGCGGCAAGTCGGGTCTGAACATCACGACCGACGACTCCGCGATCGCCGATGATCTGACGTCGCTGGACAAGACCATCGTCACCGAGTCCCTTAAGGATCTTTCGCTCCGCAACGTGCTGACGGTGCTGCTCGAAAAGGCGAACCTCAAGTTCATCGTCAAGAACGACGTCATCAGCATCACCACCGAAAAGAAGGCCCGCGGCTCGCTGGTGACGAAGGTCTTCGACGTGATGCAGTTGGTCACGCCGATCCCGGACTTCGCGCTGGCTCCGCACCAGTCGATCGCCAAGGCCTTGGCCCCGAACAGCGGTCCGGCTCCGGCTTGGGTCGACAACGGCCGCGGCGGTCAGACTTATACCAACAACGGCCTGACCAACGGTCAGATGGTCAGCGGCCAAATGCCCGGCATCAACGCCCCCGGCCCGGTCGGCGGCCAGGCGGCCCTGCTGCAGGCGGACAACCGCAGCTCGCCCATGGCCTCGTCGGCGACTCTCGCCGCCGGCGGCCGGTCGAACTTCTCCGAACAACTGATGCGGACGATCAAGCAGTTGATCCGGCCGTACTCCTGGTCGGATGAAGGCGGCGCCGGCAAGATCGCCTACTTCGACATCGGCGGGGCGTTGATCGTCAACCAGACGGCCGACGTGATCCGCGAAGTTCAGGAACTTCTCGAGTCGCTCCGTCGCCTGCAGGAAGTGTCCGTCTCGGTCGAAATCCGCGTCATGAGCCTCTCCGAAGCGTTCTACGAACGCATCGGGGTCGACTTCGCCGCGAACATCAAGACCCAGGGCACGGGCCGCTTCGAGCAGAGCCTGACGACCGGCCAATTCCGTCCGGAACCGTTCATCAACGACATCAACGTGCGGAACGTCACGGTCGGGTTCAACCCGTCGCAGGGTGGCTTCACCCCGGACTTGGACGTGCCCATTCGGCCGAACTCCTTTGGCCTCGGCGTCCCGCCGTTCGGCGGCTACAACGGCCCCGGTGTCGGCGGGTTGGGCTTGGGTCTGGCGTTCCTCAACGACATCCAGGTCTACATGTTCATGGAAGCCTCGGCAGGCGACCGCCGCGCCAGCGTGATGCAGGCCCCGAAGATCACGCTGTTCAACGGCCAGACGGCGACGGTGTTCGTGAGCGACTTCGCCTTCTTCACGACGGGTTTAGACGTCATCAACGTCGGCGGGCAGTTCGTGTACATCCCGCGGAACGTGCCGATCCCGGTCGGCAACAGCCCGGCCCCTCCCGGTGTTCAGGTCGGCCAAGGGACGCCCGGCGTGAGTGTGACGGTGCAGGCGATCGTCTCCAGCGACCGTCGCTTCGTGCGGATGAACTTGGCACCCACGCTGACCAGCCTGACCAGTGCCACGGTTCCGCTCTTCCCGGTGACCGCGTTCATCACGCCGGTCTTCGAAGGCGGCTCGCAGGGTGTGCCGATTCCGTTCACGCAGTTCTTCCAACAGCCTTCGATCTCGGAAATCAACGTCCAGACGACGGTGAGCTGTCCGGACGGCGGCACAGTGGTCCTCGGCGGCTTGAAGACGCAATCGGAAGGCCGCAACGAATTCGGCCCGCCGGTGCTCAGCCAACTGCCCTACCTCAACCGTCTGTTCCGCAACCAGGGGATCGGCAAGGAAACCCGGCACATCATGATCATGGTGACGCCGCGGATCATCATCCAATCCGAGGAAGAGCTGAACCAGACGGGCGCCGCTCCGGCACCCTGATGACCGGCTGACGAACTGAGCAACCTCAAGCCGCCGCGTGCCAGTCACGCGGCGGCTTTGTTGGTTTCACCAACGAGGCGCGGGGGACGACATCCCCTGAGGACTGCATGCGCCGCGGCGCATGCAGTCGTGCCGAGGGTTGAAGTGCTCAGGGGGACTGACATCCCCCGCTCGCCTCGTTCCGGTATCATGCGGGTATGGATCTCTTCGCCCAGCATCGAGCCGCGCACCGCGATGCCGCCAAGCCGTTGGCGGCGCGCATGCGGCCGCGGACGCTGGAGGAATACGTCGGGCAGGAGCATTTCCTCGGGCCGGGCAAACTGCTGCGGCGGATGCTCACGGCGGACCGGCTGAATTCGATTCTGTTCTACGGCCCGCCGGGTTGCGGCAAGACCGCTCTCGCCCACGTGATCGCCGGGCATACCAAGAGCCGCTTCAAGCCGCTCAATGCCGTGACCGCCGGCATCAAGGATGTCCGCGAGATCATTGCCGAGGCCCGCAACCACCTCGAAGACCACGGCGAACGGACGATTCTGTTCCTCGATGAAATCCATCGCTTCAACCGCGCCCAACAGGACGTGTTGCTTCCCGATGTGGAAGACGGCACGATCATCCTGATCGGGGCAACGACCCAGAATCCCTTCTTCAGCATCAACACACCGCTGCTCAGCCGGAGCCAGATCTTCACCTTCGAAGCGCTGACGCGGGAGCACATTGCCGTACTCCTCCACAACGCACTGGCGGACTCGACCCGCGGCTTCGGCCGATGGAAGGTGACGCTCCAAACCGATGCCGAGGCGTTCCTGATCGAATTGTGCGATGGCGATGCCCGGCGCGCCCTGACGGCGCTGGAGATCGGCGTGAAGTCCCTGATCGCGGAAGCGGGGCAGGACACGTCCAAGGGACTGGTCTTCGATCTGCCGTTGGCTCAGGAAACGATTCAACGCAAGACGATGAACTTCGACCCGACGGGGGATACGCACTACGACCTCGCCAGTGCGTTCATCAAGTCCCTGCGCGGCAGCGATGTGAATGCCGGCATTTACTGGTTGGCGGTGATGCTGGAAAGCGGCGAGGACCCTCGGTTCATCGTTCGCCGCTTGGTCATCTTCGCTTCGGAGGACATCGGCAACGCCGACCCTCAGGCGTTGTTGATCGCCAATGCCGCGTGGGATGCCGTCGAGCGCGTCGGACTACCGGAGTGCCGATTGAATCTCGCCCATGCGGTTGCCTATCTGGCGACGGCCCCGAAGTCGAATGCCTCGACCGTTGCCATCGGCACGGCAACCAACGACGTGAAAGCAGGCCGGACGCTGCCGGTGCCCAAGCACCTGCGGGACGCGCATTACGCGGGTGCCAAGACCTTCGGCCACGGGACGGACTACGTCTACCCGCATGGCCACGAGGGCGCCTGGGTGGATCAGGAATACATCCCGGCGGACGTGAGCTACTACGAGCCGAGCGACCGCGGATTCGAGGCCGTCATCCGCGAACGGATGACGGCGATTGCGGCGCGACGGAAGAAACCCGAACCGGACGCGTGATGGTCGCTACTTCAATCGGAGTAAAAACTCCACCAGGTCCGCGGCTTGCTGCGGCGTCAGGTCCGCGAGCAGGCCCGCCGGCATCATCGACTCGCGTGCGGGCTTCAGGCTTTCAATATCCGACGTCGGCACGACGACCTCGGTTCCATCGGCTTGCCGGATGGTCACGCTCGCGTCGGTCTTCTTGACCTGAATCCCGGTGAAGCTCTTTCCGTCGATCGTCACGACGACGTAGGACACGTAAAGCTGGTCGATCCGCTTGGACGGTTCGAGCAGGCTTTCGAGCAGCAACTCTTGGCTGCGGGTCTTGCCGATCGTGGTGAGGTCCGGGCCGAGATTGACGCCTTTGCCTGCGATTTGATGGCACTTCGTGCATTGCAGCTTCTCAGCGGCGAACAGTTCCTTGCCGCGGTCGGCATTGCCGGCGAGGGCTAGGATCGAGCGCGGCCGCGGGTTGGCACCGAGCTTACGCTCGCCGTCGTGCGGCAGGAAGCCTTCGAAGAAGTCTCGCTTGGTACCCGGCGGCAGTTTGGCGGCGGCTTCGAGGATCGGCTTCTTCCGTTCCCCCAACTTTCCGCTTGCGAGTGCCCGGGCGGCGACCATGCATTCCGCAGCCTTGCCGCAGCGTTCGGTCAGCGTCGTCGTTGTCGGCTTGCCCTGCGAGTCGATCCAGCGGCCGATGAGTTCGAGGCCGCTTTCGTCCACGAATTCGGAGCCGATGTGCGGCATGCGACCGCTGCCGAATTTGGCCATGCGGGCGTAGACGGTGCTGCGGTGTTTGTCTCCGGGGGCGATCAGACGGGCGTCGTCGAGGTCAAGCGTGCCGCGCATCGGTAGGGCATCGAGCAGCTTTTTGTTCTTCAGGTCGCAAAACCCATGAAGTTCGAAATCGACCCCGCCGCCGCCGCCGAAGCGGTGGCAGTGCCCACAGTTCACCTGAAAGTAGGCCTTGGCTCGGTCGTCGAGTTTCGCGGAGGCGTCGTGCGGATCGGCCAACTTGCGGTCCTTGGCGAGTTCGTCGAGTTTGTAGGCGGGCAACGGCTTCTCGTCCTTGCCGCGGCGTTCCAGGTAGCCTTCGTTGAGCAGTGCGAGCAGTTGATGCTCGCGCATCGGCTTCGCGTCCATGGTTCGGTTCAGTTGTTCGAGGTTGAACGCCAGCGTATACTCGGCCCACGAATGATGGCACTGCACGCACTGGGACCGGCCGAAGTAGGTCCAGGTCTGTTCCCGTTTGCCGTTGGCGAAGATCGGGTCGGCGACCGTGAAGCGGCGCTCGGCACCGTCGGCGGGAACGAGGTCGGCATCGGTCTGATCATCTCGCCAGGCGTAGGTGTAGCCGGCCCACATCTCGCCGTCGAAGTGCATGACCTGCGTTTCAATGCGGCGACTCGATTGCGGATTCCCTTTCGCCATCTCCAGCGAGATGGTCTTCACCAGTACGGCATCCTTGGGGAAGTGGAACCGCGCCCAGTGCCAACTCACGTTGTTCGGCAGCCGCTTGCGTTCGGGGTAATCCGTGATGACGCCGTCGCCGGGCAGGGCGAGGAAGTATTCAGCCGTGCTGTAGTCCTGCCAGGTATGAGCGTTGATCTCGAACGGCCGGACACCGGGGGCCAGGGTGTGCTTCGCGGAGTCGGCGAACAGGCCGGTGGCGGAAAGGGTGCGCGGGAACTTGGCGGGGTCGTAAGTGGCGGCATCGTTGGCGGCAAGCGTCAGAATCGTGCCTTCGTCGTAATCGACGACGAAAATCTCGCCGGCGGCATCTTCGCCGAAGGCCACGACTCGCGCGGTCGGCTTCATCATCTCGACCTTGGCTGCCGGGTCGCCGGTGCTGACGTCCGCACTCCAGATGCGCTTCGTGACCCAATCGCCGAAGATGTAATGCCCGACGAGCTTAGGGAACTTTTTCCCGCGATAGACGTAGCCGCCGGTCATGCTTGCGCCTTCGGAATGGGGCACCTCGATGGCGGGGCGGATCACCGCAGTCGGCCCGACGGGCCAAGTGGTGTTCACGGCTTGCGGGCCTTCCATGATCGACCAACCGCCGTTGTGGCCGCGGCCAACCTTGTGGACGAGTTCCCACAGTTCCCAGCCGACATCGCCGACCCAGAGTTGGCCGGTGCCACGATCGAAGCTCATCCGCCAGGCGTTGCGGAAGCCATAAGCCCAGATCTCGCCGCGAGCGGTTTTGTCGCCGATTTTGAGTCCCACGAACGGATTGTCCGACGGGATGGCGTAGCTTCGGCCGGCGTCCCGTCGGTCCACGTCGATGCGGAGGACAGAGGCTTCGAGGTCCGTGAGGTCCTGCCCGGTGCGGAAGGTGTCCGGCGGGTTCGGATCCGCAGCATCGCCGCTGCTGACGTACAGAAAGCCATCGGGGCCGAAGTGCAGATCGCAGCCGTTGTGGCCGCCCTGTTTGAAGCTCAGCAGAAGTTCTTCGCTTGCCGGGTCGATGCGGAAGTTGTCCGTGACCTTGAAGCGGGACAGCCGCGAGCCGTCCGTCAGGTTCGGGATGTTCTTGCCCTTCACGGTGTAACAGACGAAGCAGGTCCGGTTCTCGGCGAACTTCGGATGGAAGACCAATGCGAAACTGCCCTCGAATTCAGCCGCTTTCGGCACGGCCTTCCAGCTTTTGAGTTCCTTGGCGGGGTCGAAGAATACCTCGGCCTTGGCGGCGGCATTGTTTCGGAACGTGAAGATCTTGCCGCCTTGTTCGACGACGAAGAGCCGGTCGGTGCCGGGCAAATGCACGAACTGCAGCGGATGATCGAACTTCAGGTTCGGGAATGGGTTGGTGAGTTTGAACGCCGGCGCGACCTCGGGCGAGCCGGTGATGGTTCCCGTGGTCCACCGGGGGCGTTCGGTCTTCGGTTGGTCCGCGTCGAAGCCGAACCAAGCCAGCCAACAGCCCAGGACGACCACGACGATGCAGGCGACGAAGCGCGACATGAAGAACCTCGGCAATCAGGGAGAGTCGCGTTGAAACGCGTAAGGACAGCATACCGTGTAAGGGAAAATCGACGCAACCACTTACATCGCTCAAGCCAATCACGAGAAACCAATCGGTAAAATTTTTAAGATTTTATTTTGGTTTGGGTCGCCCCGCATGTTGGTTACACTAAAACTTGTGCAAGTGAGTCTATGTTGGACTGGGCGATCACGGGTGCTGCCTCAATTCACCCGTAGTGTTTGCAGTGGAGGGTTTGGTCATGGTCTCACGGAACAACGCTCTGTTCGGGCTGCTGGTTCTGTCAATCGTCTGAGGCGTGGTCGCAGGCGTCGCGGTAGCGCAGGGTCCAGTTCCAACGCCGTACATCGCACCGACGCCAAGTGCGTCAACCACGGTTGCGATACGCTCACGTGGTTCGATCCTGCGACCGACCGAAACGGAAATCCCCTTCCGGCAGGAATCTGTACGATGGGATCCCGATTCGAGCAACTCTGCGTTGCAAACCCGGACATCGAGCGTTTTCCGTTCAGTTCCGGAAGCAACATCCACGCCGTCGGTCCGGCGACACCGGACCAAGTGTCATCGTGGATGGCCAACATCCTGCCACACCTGGAACTACAGCCGCTGTACGACCGAGCCTTCGTTGCCTGCCGCGCCGAGCGCCTGGCTTACCTCGACCCGCCGCACGCCGGCAACAGGACGCCCGTCGCCGCTTTCGCTTGCCCGGCCGATGTCCGCTTGCTGCGGCCGCTCGTCGCGGCGTCCGGGCGGTCGGTGGCACTCGCGTCGTACATCGGCGTCGCAGGCTCCGGAATTGCCCCGTTTCTCCCGATGAATCAAGAGGCTCCCGGCGGCGGCTTCAATTGGCATTGAGCCGTCCGGATGACGGACATCACCGACGGTACCTCGAACACGATCCACATTGCCGAACGCCCGCCGCCGGACACCGCCCAGGCGGGCGATTTGTACCAGACCGCTCGGGGACGCAGTACTTTCGACGGGCCGTCCGGGACCATGCATTACGCGCAGTCGCCATTCGTCATCGGCGACCCGTGCCCGAGTTCGCGGTACGGTCCGGGACGAACAGACAACCCATGCGATCGGTACCACTTCTGGAGTCTGCATCGCGGCGGGGCCAACTTCCTGTTCTGCGATGGAGCGGTGCGGTACCTGCCGTACTCGGCACGCGAGGTGATGCCCGCGTTGTGTACCCGGTCGTACGGTGAATCCGTGGAACTGCCTTGACTGTCCGCGCCGCCGCACCGACGATGGGATGACTACACCCGATCCGGAGAACAGCCGTGACCGAGCAGACCCCCGAAATGAAGCAGGGCCGGATGAAGGAATTCATGCAGTTGCTGCCGCTCACACTCGAAGTCGCCGGGCTGGCGAAGTGCCACCCGGAGCGGAGCTTCACGCCGGACCAGATGGATGCCCGACTGACCTCGATCCGCATCGCCTTCAAGATGAGCCGAATGCTGCTGAAGGACATCGCGGACAACGGCGTTTAGACCGGCTTCGCATACCGGCCGAGGAACAGCATCGACTTCGTCGGCAAGTGATCGATGAAGAACAGGAACGGCCGGTCGGCGCGGAAGAGCTTCGGCGGATCGATGGGGGCGGATGTTGGCCGCATCAGCACGCCCGTCGCCGCAGCGGCTTCGGTGCCGACTTCGTTGACGTCGACGTAGGTCTTGTGGACGACTTCGGAAATCGAGAGTTGCTCGGCGGCAGACATCCCCGAGAAATCAGCCTGCGGGCTGAAGGCCGTCATCATGCCGAGCTCGCCGAGCGGCTTGGCGAGTTCGTAGGACGCTTCGATCTTGAAGCGCGGCAGCAGAACATTCACCTCGCCGGACGGTTTCAACTTCGCGGACAGCGACTCGAAAAAGCCGGCTGACAGCATCGATTCCACGGCTTTCAACCCATCCGGCTTTCGCGGCAGCACGATGGTCATCGCCGTCTGCCGGCCCGCATAGGGCAACCGCACGGCTTGGAAAGCTTCGGTGTCCGTATAGCTGACGGACACGGTCTGGTGCATCAGCGGCACCTTGGTTTTCTTGCCGTCGAGTGCCGTGAAGTCGGCGTCCTGCGTGCGTCGCTTCTCGAAGGGTTCGAGCCAATCGCCCTTGAAGTAGACCGCGTTGGTGAGAATCAGCCGCGTCTCGGTGGTGACGACGTCCTTGGAGATCAGCTCGCGGATTTTGCCCCGCGTCTCCTTGGCCACGGCATCGTTGATCGTCGTCCGAGCCGCTTCGGTCGCCCTCGCGAAATCGACGTTGTGAATGCCCGCGGCATACGCAGTCCTCACCCGGGTTTTGAATTCGTCGGCCCACGGGAGACCCGCTTGCGCCCAAAGATTGTTGGACGTGGACAGGGCATAGCCGCGTTTCGCTTCTTCGATGCCGACGCCGTTGATCTTCGGCAGCAGTTCGGCGAAGCCCCGATCGACCTTGGCGGAATCATCGCCGAGATGCAGGGTCTTCAGCATCGCGGTCAGGGTCGCCCCTTTAGCCCCGGCGGCCGTCATCGCGAGCGCCGTGCTGATGCTGAAGGGGGATACGAATTGATTGCCCTCGGCTTTGCCGAGAAGTTTGTAAAGGTCGGTCCCGAAGGCGATGTTCGCGGCGGCGACCGCATCGGCAGCGTTGGGCATTGGTCTCTCCTCGGCACGCAGCGATACGAGCAGCAGACTCGGCGGCACGGCAGCCAGAAACCGTCGACGAGTGACGCGATGATTCATGTCGAACACCTCAAAGGAAGCAACAACGGGCGACACCAGTAAGACGGGCGAGCGACTGAGAAATTATACCGAATTGCCTCGAATGATCGCCGGCCGACGCCGACGCTCCCGTCTCGGAACAAACCGCCGTGACGCCGCGGGGCCAGGTCCTACCAGCAACGAAACGCCTCTCAGCCTCAAGTTTGCCTCCGAAACGTAGACTGTAGGCATGAAAACCATCTTCATCGACTTCGGCAACGTGATCGGCTTCTTCGATCATTCCCGAGCCGTCCGCAGGCTGACGGCCCATTCGCCCCTCGATGCCGCCGCCTTGGATCGTGCGGTCTACGGTGGACAAGCCATGGATCATTACGAATCCGGCCTCATCACCAGTGCGGAATTTTACCGGATCTCCCGCGACGTCGGTCACCTGAACTGTTCGGAAGCAGAGTTCTACGACTGCTTCGCGGACATTTTCGCACGAAACGACGAAGTCTGCGATCTGGTCCCGATGTTGGGCGAACGCTATCGCCTCGTGCTTGCCAGCAATACTTCGGACGCCCATTATCGCAGATATTGCGAGGACTACGCGGACGTACTGCATCACTTCTCCGGCCGGGTCGCTTCGCACGAGGCGTTGGCCCGCAAGCCTGACGCCCGCTTTTACCGACGCTGCGGGGAGTTGGCGGAGGCATTGCCGCACGAATGCGCCTTCATCGACGATCTGACGAAGAACATCGATGCCGCCGAAGCCTTTGGGTTTCGTGGGTTGCTTTATCGTCCCGGCGACGGTTTGAAGGAAAAACTCGCGGCACTCGGGATACTGCCCGCGGCCGCATCGGATAACTTATCTTTAGGGACATTCCACCGGGAGATCGGCTGATGACTCCGTTGCAACACCAGGACCCGGACGTGTGGCACGCCCTGCAGGGCGAACGCTCGCGTCAAAAGTACGGCCTGGAGATGATCGCCTCCGAGAACTACGCCAGCACTGCGGTCATGCAGGCCCAAGGCTCGGTGCTCACGAACAAGTATGCCGAGGGCTACCCCGGTAAACGCTACTACGGTGGTTGCGAATTCGTCGACGAAGCCGAAACGCTCGCGATCAACCGGGCCAAGTCGATCTTCGGGGCGACGCATGTGAATGTGCAGCCGCACTCCGGGGCACAAGCCAACATGGCCGTGTTCCTGGCATGCCTGCAGCCCGGCGACACGATCCTCGGGTTGGACCTCGCCCACGGCGGCCACCTGACGCACGGGATGAAGTTGAACTTCTCCGGCAAGTACTTCAAGGTCGCCTCCTACGGAGTGACGCCGAAGGACCACCGCATCGACTTCGATCAGGTGAGCGCGCAGGCCAAGGAACACAAACCCAAGCTCATCATCGCGGGTGCAAGTGCCTACCCGCGGCTCCTGGACTTCGCCAAGTTCGCGGAGATCGCCAAAACCGTAGGTGCTCTGTTCATGGTGGATATGGCCCATATCGCGGGACTTGTGGCCGCGAAGCTGCACCCGGATCCGGTCCCCCATGCGGACTTCGTCACCACAACTACGCACAAGACTCTGCGCGGCCCGCGTGGCGGCCTGATCCTCTGCGGCGAGACCTGGGCCAAGCCGATCGACTCGGCCGTCTTCCCCGGCATCCAAGGCGGCCCACTGATGCACGTGATCGCCGCCAAGGCGGTCGCCTTCGGCGAGGCTCTGCGACCCGAATTCAAGACGTACCAAAAACAAGTCCTCACCAACGCGGTGGCGCTGGCGGAAGCCCTCATGGGTGTGGGCTACCCGATCGTCTCGGGCGGGACCGACAACCACTTGATGCTCATCGACGTCTTCAGCAAGAACGGCATCGGCGGCAAGCAGGCCGAGCAGAGCCTCGATGCCGCGGGCATCACGGTGAACAAGAACATGATCCCGTACGACCCCCGCAAGCCGATGGATCCCTCGGGCATTCGCATCGGCACGCCGGCATTGACGACCCGCGGCATGAAGGAGGGGGAGATGAAGCAGATCGCCAAGTGGATCGCTGATGTGCTCGCCAAGCCGACCGACGACGATCTGCGCTCCCGCATCCGCGGCAACGTCCGCGAGTTGTGCGAGCAGTTCCCCGCCCCCGGCGAAGCCTAAGCAAGAGGTTCGCCCATGAATGGTCCCGGTCAAATCGTCTTCGTGTTTGTCTGTTTGGCGACGATTCTGTTCGTCGTGCTGGGCTTCGAGCTGTTCATCTTTCGGCTCGCCTGCCTGTTGTGCAAAGTACCGCAGCCGGGCTTCATCCGGTCGATGGGCATGGTCGCGGTGCTGTTGATCGTACCCGCGATCGTCGATGCCGCGGTCGGCACCGGGTTGATCGAGGCGTACAAAGCGGGCGGCTATCCGCTCTGGGAAGCCGGCTTGGTGCAGTTCTTTCTGGCGTTGCCCATTCACATGGTCATCTGCTCGGCGATACACGCCAAAATGATGAATCTGCGTATCGGCGAAGGGCTGACGGTCTGGTTCGTGGAGAAGCTGTTGAAGCTCGTGCTGGTCATGCTTTTGGCCGGTGTGGTTGCGGCGATCCTGTTGCTGGGCAAATAGCATGAGCCGCTTCTTCGCCACTTGCGCCCGCGGTCTCGAGTCGGTTCTCGCCCTGGAACTGACGAACCTGAAGGCCGCCGAGGTGACGCCCGGCCTGGGTGGCGTGCATTTCTCCGGCGGCGTCGAGATGCTCTACAAAGCCAACCTCTGGCTCCGTACTGCCGTCCGCGTGCTCGAGCCGGTGCTTGAAGCCGTGGTCCGCAATCCGGACGAACTTTACGACGCGGTGCGAACGATTCCCTGGGACCGCTACCTCACGACGGACCACACGATCGCGGTGGACTGCAACGTGAAAAACTCGGGCATCACGCATTCCCAGTATGCCGCGAGGCGCGTCAAGGACGCGATCTGCGATCAGTTCCGGGACCGCAATGGACTCAGGCCTAGCGTCGATGTCGAGCACCCAGCCATCGGGCTGAATCTGCACATCAGCCGGGATCAGGCGATCCTCAGCTTCGACACTTCGTGGGATTCGCTGCACAAGCGCGGCTACCGGCCCATCCAGACTCGCGCCCCACTCAACGAAGCCTTGGCCGCGGGGTTGCTCCTACATCTCGGCTACGACGGCACCAAGCCGCTGGTCGACCCGATGTGCGGCTCCGGCACGCTGCCGATCGAAGCGGCGTGGATCGCGCTCAAACGGCCACCGGGGCTGACGAGGAAGTGGTTCGCCTTCTACGGCCGGCACGACTTCGACCGGGCGCTGTGGAACGCCATCCGCGAGGATGCCCGAAAGAAGATGTTGACGCAACTGCCTGCACCGATCTTCGCATCGGACATCCGCCGCGATGCGGTCAACCTGGCGACCGACAACGCCGCGGCCGCGGGCATCGGCCACCTGCTCAAGTTCGTCGCGATGGACGTGTACGACGCCAAGCCGCCGACCGAAGAGCCCGGCATGATGATCGTCAACCCGCCCTACGGCGAACGCCTCGGCGAAGAAGAGGAACTCGTAGGGTTGTATGCCGCGCTCGGCGATACCTTCAAGCGTTTCTGGCCGACGTGGGAACTGTGCGTATTCACGCCGAGCGAGTTCCTCGCCAAGAAGATCCGACTTGCCGCGTACAGGAAGACGGCGTTCTACAACGGCGCCATCCCTTGCAAACTCCGTCAATATTTGGTGAACCAACCGGACGAGTCTCCGACACCGACGACACCGACTATTTCAGTTCCCTGATCCGTTTGCGAATGTCGGCGAGTGCGGCCGTGAAGCGGGCATCGTCGATCGCACCGTAGTCCGCCGCGAACCGCTTTGGGGAAAGACCTTCCCGCAACCCGGTCAAGAGGGGCATGACGGCTTCGACCTCGAAGGACGTCGCCAACTCCTTCAGACCTTCGGGCTTCTCCTTCAGGCCCTTGGCGAATTCGATCCCGGCCAAGTCTGCGGCGAGGTCGTGGAAGCTGAAGCCGCTGTTCCCCTGCAGGTCGAGCATCTCCTTTGCGAGACCTGCCGCCTCGGCCGGACCAGGCCCGAGCAATGCCGTCAGTGCCGCCGAGATCGTGAAGTGCTTGTTCAGGTCCGCCCGGCTCCGGACCGTCGGCACGCCGAGCGCGGCGATGCGTTCCTTCCGTTGGGCCTCGGTTTCCGCAGACTTGACCGACTCTCCGGTCAGCAGATTGTCGGCCAAGGTCGTGCCGTCATCGAGCGCGATCCCCAGGCCGACCAGGAAACCGTGGACTTGCACAGGAGCTTCAAGTTGCAAGGCCGAGGCGGCTGCGGCGCGAACGTACTCCGTGGTCAGGGCATCCCCCTTCGGTCGCTCGGCCGCTGCGGAAGCCTTCAACATCACAGCCTTCGTACGCACGGCGGCGACCACAGTGCGGACAGCGTTCTGCTTGGCATTGCGGTTCGGATCGTCGACCGGCCTCGGCGAGATCGCGACGGGCGGCAACGGTTCCACTTTGGGAATCATCGGCTTCGGCAGCTCCGGCTTCGGCTTCGGCACAACGACCTTCGGCATCTCCGGCACGACGACCGACTTGGGTCGCGGCTCCGGCACCACGGCCTTCGGCACTTCCGGCCTCGGTTCGGGTTTTGCCGGTTCGACCGTGGGCGGCAGGATAACCGTGCCTTCCTGATCTTCCAGATTCAGCGCGAACGTGACGGCATTCGGATCGTCCGCACCGAGCTGCACCAGACTTTTGTAAAGCAGCGTCAGACGTTCGCGGTCGTGCTTCGGCACGTCCGCGAACGACTTCACCTGTCCCATGCGGAACTGCTCCGCCCAGATGTTGACGACCACTGCATTCAACGGATCGAATTGAATCGGGAACTTGTTGGACACCGCTTGGCCGTCGCCCAGCTTTTTGCGCATCGCCGAGCGGCTGTCCGGCGTGTTCACCGCGCCGAACCGCCGGCCGAGTTCGTGAACCAGCACTTCGAGCTTGTCCGCTTCCGTCCGCAACCCCGACTCGCGAATCAGCAGGTGCTTCGCGAACGGACCACGGGAAGCGCTGAACGGCACCGGCTCCGCCGCCTTCGGATCGGGCTTTCCGTCCGGCCCCAGTTTCGGTTTCGCCTTGAAGCTGCTGAAGCCGATCGTCAAGACACCAGGCATAGGCTTCACGGCCCGTTCGAGTCGACGCAGCGTGCCGCTGAATTCGTCCACTTCGGGATCGTGGGCCCAAACGCCGGTCCCAACGACGTCGAGCGACACACCGAGTTGGCGTTCGAGGATCGTCGAAGCATCCTGCACGCGGGCTGCAAGGTCCTTCAACGCGGCTTCGGGTCGACGCGGATCGGTATCCTCCAAAACGATTTCAACCGGAAGTTTCCAAAGTGTTCGGATCGGTGGATCGACGGGGACATCGTCCACTTTCGGCATCGGGCCGATCAGTTCGATGCCCGAAAAAACCTGCTTTCCGTCCACCTCGGCAAAGTAGTACGAGGCATAGGGGTCGAGCCGGTATCGCGTCGGCTTCCCGTTGAGCAGAAATCCGATCTCCGGTTCGCGGCCCACCGCGAGCGGTCTCGTCGTGCGTGCGGGCAGTTCGACCTTCACGACGACATTCTTGGTACTGACGGGATGGGACAGCTCGAAGGCCACCGGAGTATCGCCCAAGTTCGCCACCACGATCACCGCGGCGGATGCAACGTTGGGAACGACGAGCCAGGCGCACGCGATCGCAACGACAATACTGGTACGACGAAGCATGACAAACTCCCGGCGACGGCGAGGCTTTTCCGCTTCTGTAGAAGGTAGCAGACATTTCCCACGAAGCAAATCACCGCATCAGGCATATGACTTCGCTGCAACTCCTTGAAGTGCCATCGACTCGTGGTTCCATGCGCCTTCAGGCCTCCTTCACTCCGGCTTGACAGGGGGCAGGGTGGTGCCTATCGTCCGCGGCCCTCGAAGAAAGGTCCGCGATGGAACGTCGGCCCACGAAGATTCGGCTCGGAAGCCGCTGGTTCATCCTCGCACTCGGCTTGGCCGGCTGCGGGTTCGGATCGGCGTCCGCGGTCGACCCGATGCCGCCGCAGGCCCCGGTGAACCTGCCGGTGCCGCCCCTTCCCAATGCAACAAACGGGGCCAAGCCGCCGACTGAAGCGGCTTTCCCGGAGTTCGACCCGGCCCAAAGCACCCCGCTGCCGTTGCCCAAACTCGCCGAGCCGAAGGATCAAACGCCCGCTAAAGTAACCGTCTTCCAACGCCCGCAGGACGACAAGCCGGCGACGCCGAAAGCGGGCGACGACCGCTTTGCGGAGCCTCCGTTGGCTCCCAAGGATCCGCCCGCAGCCCCAAAGACTCCGCTGCCGACGGCCGACCCGCTGATTGCCGACGGCACGCGGATCAATCTGCCGCAAGCCCCAAAGCAACGCGTTCGTTTCGGCCCGCGCTACAGTAAGCCGCCGAGCTGGAAGCTGCTGCCCAACGACGACACCAATACGCAGAAGCTGCTCTACACCGGCGGCATCATCGTCAACGTTTTCTACACGTCCGACGCGGGTGGGAAGACCAACGACGTCGAGTTCGTTGCCGACGAAGTCGTGGCGTGGATCAAAAACACCAAGAAGCCCGCCGCCGGCGGTACGGATCTGAATGCCCCCATCGGCGGCGACTCCAACGAAGTGGAAATGTATCTGACGGGTAACGTCGTCATCCGCATGTATACCATCGATCCGACCGGCCAACGGAATATCGATCAGGTGCTCCGCGCCCGCGAAATCTACTACGAAGTCGACAAGAACAAGGCCGTCGCCCTGAATGGGCATCTGGAGATGAATGTCACCGGTCTGCCGGAGCCGATTCAGATGTTCGGCAAGCGGATCGACCAGTTGAGCCTGAACGAGTTTCATGCTTATCAGGCCGCCGTCAACGCCAGCAAGCGGCCCAGCGACCCGGGCCTGCAGTATACGGCCCGCGAATCGATCTTCACCCGCGAGCAAAAGGTGCGGACGAACATCTTCGGCCGGGAATACCGCAACCTGTTGACGGGCGAGCCGGACTTCGGCTACGAACAATTGCTGACCAGCTACGGCGTGACGCCGCGGGTATACGACGTACCGTTCTTCTACCTGCCGAGGCAGAAGACGGACATCGCCGAACCCCTCGGCCCGCTCTCGGGCTTTTCCATTCGAAACGACCAGATTTTGGGTTCGCAGATCTATTTGACGTGGGATCTGTTCAAGCTCTCCGGCTTCCGCGGCCCGGCTGGTCATCGTTGGCAACTCTTCACGGATTACCTCAGCCTCCGCGGCACCGCCATCGGAACCGAATACGACTACGTCGGCCGCGATCTGTTCGACCTCGGACAGCGCACGGGGGATTCGAGCTACGAGCAGCCCTACAGCGGTATGGTCCGGCTCTACGGCCTGCAGGACAAAAGGAAAAACCGCGTGCAATTCCCGCAGCGCGATACGGACATCCTCGGCGGCGACCGCGGCGACGAACCGATCCCGCCCGGCTTCCGGGGCCGGTTTCAATGGAAGCACAATCAGGACATCTACGAAAACGGCACGAGTTATCTGCGCGTGATGTCGCAGGTGGAATATCTTTCCGATAAGAACTTTCTTGAGCAGTATTACAAATACGAATTCGATGCCTTCCCCAATCAGGAAAGCTTCGTCTATCTCAATGGTGCCGCCGGGAACGTCGGCGGGTCGCTGCTCGTGCAGGCGAATCTCGAACGGCCTTGGATCACCGAGACGAGTTGGCTGCCTAAGGCAGACGGCTTCCTCGTTGGTCAATCGTTTTTGAACCTGTTCACCTACTCGGCTCGGGCGAGCGCAGGCTACGCCGACTTCCAGCCTGCGACGGTGCCGCCGCTGAGCACCACGACCACGGATCGTTCGCTGGAAGTCGGCCGATTCAGCCTGAATCAGCGGCTCGATCTGCCCTTCGACCTCGGCCCGGTGCGGCTCGCGCCGTACGGTGTGATGAACTTGAGCTACTACACGGATGACCTGCGAAACTACAACGGCACGCTGAGCCGCAACCAGGCCGGTCGCGGCGACCAGATGCCGACGACCTTCCCGGTGCCGTTGGTGGATCCGGCGGGCGACGGCCGCGGGCGGTTCTACGGCGGCGGCGGAACGCAGGCATCAATGACGCTGTCCAAACTCTATGCGGACACGACCAGCGAACTCTTCAACGTCAACGGCTTGTATCACAAGGCGACGCTCTACGGGAACTACTTCGTCGGCTACTCGGACACACCGTATTTTCAGCTTCCGCAGTTGGACCGCCTGAACGACGACGCGACCGATCAGGCCTACCGCACCAGCCGGCCGCGCCAGAACACGCAGGTCCGCAAGGATCCCTTTGCGGCGCAACAACTCAGCGTCTCGCCGCTGTACGACACGCAGCAGTACGCGATCAGGCGACTCGTCGACAACCGTATCGACACGTTGGACACGCTCCAGATCGTCCAACTCGGGCTGAGCCAACGGCTGCAAACGAAACGCGGCTTTCCCGGCAGCCAGCACATTGTCGACTGGATGGCGTTGGACCTCAGCGCTTCGGCTTTCCCCGAACACGAACGGGACAACTTCGGCCAGACCTGGGGCTTCCTCGAATATCGCTACCAGTGGCACGTCGGCGACCGCATGTCGATCACGAGCAACGGTTGGGCCGACCCCATCGAGAACGGCGCCCGCTACGCCAACTTCGGGTTGAACTTCAACCGGCCGGACGGCACGAACTTCTTCATCCGCTACAGCCACACCGACCCGCTGGAAAGCCGGGCGTTGTCCGGGACGATCAATTATCAGTTGAACCACAAGTATTCCGTGAACCTGTCGACGTCCTACGACTTTGGCCTGAATCAGTCGCTGTTCAATCAGATCAGCATCGCCCGCAAAGGCGCGGACGTGACGATGCTCTTCGGCATCAACGTCAACCCTCTGGTGAACAACTTCGGCATTCAGTTCGCTTTGGTGCCGAACCTCGCGGGCCTGAGCGGTGCTCAGTTGGCGGGCAGTCCGCTCTTCGGGCAACGGTAGGAAAAGGTTTAAAACCGCTCCAAGCGATACGGCGCCGGGTCGATGTGCGTTTTCGCTCCGGTGATCATTTCCGCCATCAGCCTGCCGGTGCCCGTCGCCATCGAGAGGCCGAGCATGCCGTGGCCGGCGGCGATCCAGACATTGCCGAAGGCCGGCGAGCGGTCGAGGATCGGGTTGCCGTCGTGGACCATCGGCCTCAGACCGGCCCAAGACTCCGCCCCGGCCGTATCCGCTTCGGGCAGGTAATGGGCGGCACCCCTTCGGAGCAGTTCCAGACGTTCCGGGTCGATCGTCAAGTCGTAGCCGCGGAATTCCATGGTGGAACCGATGCGGTAGCCCGACTGGAACGGGCTGACGGCAACGCGGTGTTCCTCGAAGATCATCGGATACTTCGGCGCGATCGCCGGCGTCGGCATCGTCAGGCTGTAGCCTTTGCCGGGGATGATCGGCAGCTTGCAGCCGAGGTGTTCATTCAGGAACGGCGACCAGGCACCGAGCGCGACCACGAAGGACTCGGCGCGGAAGTCGCCGCGGGTGGTGCACAACGCTTGGGCTTCGCCTGCGAGCGGGGCGAAGCCGCGGAATTCCGCTTTCTCCACGATGGTGACGCCATGTCGTTCGAGCACGCCGCGCCATTGCCGCATCAGCACGTCCGGCCGGAGCTGGGCATCGCCGCGATAAAGCCAACCGCCTGCGGCCGCATTCGGTTTGAGCGCCGGTTCCAACTTTCGCAGTGCATCCGCATCGAAGCGGTCCGCGGACATGGCGAAGCGGTCGCGGAGCAGGGCATCGACCTCGGCATAGTGCTCGTGAGCTTTCTTCGATCGGAACACGAAGAGCAACCCGCGGGCATCCCACTCGCACTCGATCCCTTCCCTGGTCAGGAGGTCGTCGTACAGGCGCCGCGACGAGTTCAACAACGCTTGGATGCCGCCTGCCGATTTCAGCATCGACTTGGTGTTGCAGCGGCGGGCGAAGCCGAGGAACCAGCTCAGGTTGTTGAGCAGAAACTTCGGACTGACTTTGAGGGGTGAATTCCGCGAAAGCATGGCCTTCGCCGTGGAAATAAGCGCGCCGGGTGCAGCCAGCGGCAGTACGTGGCTCGGGCAGACGTAGCCGCAGTTCCCGGCGGAGCAGGCTCCGCCGAGAGGTCCGCGATCGACGATCGTCACCCGTTTGCCGGCGAGGGCGAGTTCATAGGCACAAGCGATGCCGATGACGCCGCCGCCGAGCACGACCACTTCCGCATCCGGCGGCATCGGCATGTTGCAGTTACTTCGTCGTCAGAGGAAAGTCGTCGGTCCGGAACGGCACGGCGGGCAAACCGTTCCTATTGAAGAAATTCAACGTCGGCTTGGCGAAATTCACCCATCCGAAGCGGACTGCGATGGGCTTGGTCACCTTCTCGCAGCTCAGTACGATTGTGTCGCCGGCGATCTTGGCCGTGGCCGGGTGGAAGACTTTGTCCTCACCGCAAACGGTGAAGCCGGTGAGGGTTTCACCGTCCACTTTGAGGCCTCTGCCGACGTGGGTGAACGAGACGACGACCTTGTCGCCTTCGACCTTCATCTCCTTATATTCCGGCCCGCTGTACTCGATTGTCTCGCCGTAGGTCAACGCACGCGCTGCCAAAGCGAGCCGCGTTCCGACCGGTTCCTTATTCTGCGGGTGGATGTCGGTCTCGTTCCCCACATCCGTGATGATGGCGATTCCGACGTTCTTGAGCTTCTTAGTGGCGAAGAGTTGGGCATCGCGAAGTTCGGCGTAGCTGACCTTTTCCGAACCGTCCGCGCGGAAGGGTGCGAGCTGGACGAGGTAGAACGGGAAGTCGTTGCCCCACTGTTTGCGCCAGTCCGAAATCATCGCCGGGAAGAGCGTACGGTAGGTCTTGGCCTGCCCCGCGTTCGACTCTCCCTGATACCAGATCGCGCCCTTGAAGGCGTAGGGCTTCAGGGAAGCGATCATACCGTTGTAGAGGGCCGTCGGGCTGTTCTGCGTCACGCCGCCGGGACCGGGCTTCTGTGGGGCGCGGGGGACGGTTTTGCCGTCGGCCTTGGCCTTCTCGGCAGCTTCCTTCCACTTGGCGAGGTCTTCCTGATACTTTGCGTCGACCAGCTTCGGGTCGGCGTTTGCCTTCAACGTGGCATCGATTCGTTCCACATACATCTCCAGGCCCGGTACGTTCAAGCCCTCGCGGCTGGTCCAGGCTTCGGCCGGTGTGCCGCCCCAATCCGACGCGATCAGGCCGACGGGAATGTCCTGGCTTTTCTCGATGTCCCGACCGAAGAAGTAGCCGACCGCGCTGAAGTTGATCACGGTTTCCGGCTTGCATTCCAGCCACATGCCGCCGGTTTTGGTCACTGGGAAAGTCGTCTGCGGGGTCGGCAACGGTCGGTTGGGCACGTCGAACAGCCGAATGCGCGGGTTGGTCGCGTTCGCGGCCACCTTCTTGCCCTGCTCGTCGATGCTGAGCTGGTTCAGCTTCCATTCCATGTTGGACTGACCCGAACAAATCCAGACATCGCCCACGGCGACATTCTTGAACTCGATCGTGTTTTTGCCCGCTACCGTCAGCGTATATCCGATGCCGGCTTCGGCCTTCGGCAGCTCGGCCTTCCAGTTGCCCTTGTCGTCCGCAGTAACTTCAGCCGTCGTCGTGGCCTTGCCTTTCAGCGTGACGGTGACCTTCTCACCCGCTTCGGCGGTGCCCCACACGGGGATCGTAACGCCGCGCTGCAGCACACCGTGATCGCTGAACAACGGGTGCGGCTTCACATCCGCAAGGGCAAGTGTCGGCACCATGGCCGACAGGAAAAGGGTCGCGAGCAATCGCATAACAGAGACTCCGAATGGAGTGGTGAGGAGAGAAGCTCCGGCGCATTCGACTCCTGTTGTCGATAGGAAAACGGCTGGGTCCGTCAACGGGTGCTATGATGACGGGAAGTTTTTCCCAACGCCCATTGAGCCGACCATGAACGCCCAGGCCGCCGTCGATCGACTGATGAAACTGCTCGCCGTGCCGGGCATTACGGGCGAAGAATCCAACATCGCCAAGGCCATCCAAGCGGAACTGAAAGTCGCCGGAGTGACGCCGAAGCAAATCGCGTTCGACGATGCGAACACCCGCATTCCGCTGCCCACGCAGACCGGCAACCTGATCGTCAAGCTCCCAGGCCGCGGCGCCCGGAAAGCCGAGGAACCCCGGCTGTTCATGACGCACATGGACACAGTGCCGTTGTGTGCCGGTGCCAAGCCACGGCTCGCCGGGCGCAAGATCGTCAACGATGCCGAGACGGCCCTGGGTGGGGACAACCGCACCGGCTGCGCGATTCTCGTCAACCTTGCGGCGGAACTCAACGCGAACAAACCGGACCATCCGCCGATGACACTGCTGTTCACCGTCCGCGAGGAAAGCGGTCTCTTCGGTGCCCGTTACATCGACCCGCAGGTTCTTGCGCACGATGGCACCATGCCCAAACTCGGTTTCAACTTCGACGGCCGATCTGCGGCGGACATCATCATCGGCGCCGTTGGGGCCGACCGCTGGGAAGTGGACATCCAAGGGAAAGCCAGCCACGCCGGTGTCGCGCCGCACAAAGGCATCTCCGCCATGATGATCTTCGCCGTGGCGCTGGCCGACGTGCGGGCGAAGGGATACTTCGGGGCTGTCAGCAAGAATGGAAAACTGGGAACCAGCAACGTTGGCCCGGTGGGCGGCAAAAACGGCGGCACGGCGGGAGACGCAACGAACGTCGTCACGGATTACGTCCACGTGAAGGGCGAAAGCCGCAGCCACGACCCGGCCTTCGTACGCGAAATCACCGCCGCCTATAAAACGGCTTTCGCAGCCGCGGTGGCCGCCGTGACCGACGACCAAGGCAAGTCCGGCAAGGTGAAGTTCACCGTTCGCCCGGACTACCTGCCCTTCAGGATCAAGGAAACCGCACCCGTCGTCCAACTCGCCGCGGCCGCGGTCAGCGAACTCGGCCGGGATGCGGTACTTCGCGTCACCAACGGCGGACTCGACGCCAACTGGATGAGCAAGCACGGCATCCCCACCGTCACCCTCGGCGCCGGCCAGAACGACATCCACACCATCAAGGAGTTCGTGGACCTGAAGGAATACGAGGACGCCGTGAAACTGGCGTACGTGCTGGCAACCTTGTAGTAGGGGTTAGTGCTCAGGCAACAGTAAGAATCGAGAAGTTATCCGAACGCGTAAGCAACTGTGTGACACCAATCTGCGGGATATGGCAATGCGATGTATGATTTCAACGTGCATTCTTATCGTTTTCAACTCCGCCCTTAACGCGGAAGAGCCCGACGTCGCGGCCGAGACGGCCGTGGTCGAGAAGATCACCAAGCTCGGTGGCGAAGCCTTTGTCGAAGTGAAGCTCGAACCCTCCGCCCGCGTCCAGGCGACCTTTCCGACGGCGACGGATGCCTTGCTCCTGAGCCTGAGCAAGCTCCCGAATCTTGGGGCACTCATCGTCAGCGATGGAACCAAGATGACCGACAAGGGCTACGCATACCTTCGCGAGCTGCCGAACCTCCAGCGGCTCAACCTGACCAAGCCGACGCTGACGGAAAAGTCGCTGACCGTTATGGGTGGTCTGCGGACGCTCCAAGTGCTCTACCTCGGCGAAGCGAAGATCGGCGAGCCGACCCTCGCCGGCTTGAAACCGCTGAAGAATCTCAGGGAATTCGACCTGTTCGAGTGCAAACTCGGCGACAAGTGCCTGGCGAATCTCTCGGAACTACCCGCGATGGAATCGCTCAATCTCTCCGGTAACCCGACTATTTCAGACACCGGTATTCTCGCCTTCGAGAAGTCCACGAAACTGAAGCTGCTTAAGGCCACAAGAACCAACGTCACCGCCGCCGGCGCCCGGAAGCTGGAGGAAGCGAAGCCGGGATTGGTGGTCAGATATTAGGAGTCAGGGGACAGTGATAAGCATGGATAAATCGTATCGCTTTTTGTCCTGACCCCGTGATCGCCGGCATCTGTCCCCTATTCCGCCACGCAGGCGTTTTTCAGGATGCCGATGCTCTGAATCTCGACTTCGCACACGTCTCCGGCTTTCAGCAGGATCGGCGTCGGTTTGCGGGAGATACCCACACCCGGCGGGGTGCCGGTGAAGATGAGGTCGCCCGGTTCCAGCGTGTAGACCTGTGTGATGTAGGCGAGCATCTGCGGTACGCCGAAGATGAATTCCTTCGTGCTCGAATTCTGCATGGTCTCACCGTTGAGGCGCAGTTGAATCTGCAGATCGTGCGGGTTCGTCAATTCATCCGGCGTCACGATCACTGGGCCGACGGGAGCGAAGGTGTCAAAATCCTTGCCGATCATCCACTGCTTTTCTTCGCCGCGAAACTGCCAGTCGCGCGCACTCACGTCGTGCCCGCAAGTGTAGCCGCCGACGTAGTCGAACGCCGAGTCGTCCGCTTTCAAGTGCTTGGCCCGCTTGCCGATGACGATGACCAACTCGGCCTCGTAATCGACTTTCTGCGAGACCCTCGGCAACACGATTTCGTCGCCCTGCCCGATGAGGGCATTCGGATACTTGCCGAAGATGACCGGCTCGGTCGGGATCGCCTTGCCGCCCTCGATGGCGTGATCCCGATAGTTCAAGCCGACGCAGAGGATCTTCGACGGATCCGGGATCGGCGGCAGAATCTTCACGGCATTCGCCGCATAGGTCACGGCTTGGGGCGAACCCGCCGCTTCGCCCGCCGCTCTCTTCACCAGAGCCGAGGCTCCGAGCAGGTGCTTGACCGTTGTAGGCAGGCCGGAATCGGTGGCGTGCAGATCGACGAAGGAACCGCCATCCTTACCCGGAACGTGAATCGCGGCCCGCGGCCCGTGGGGCGTCAAAATGGTCGCCAATCGCATGGAGAGTCTCCGGTGAAAGGTCCGATGCGGGTATTCAATGACTCCCCTTGCAGTCCGGCCGGCACCCCTCTATAAAAACAGCACATTCCCCTGTAGCTCAGCGGTAGAGCAGTCGACTGTTAATCGACGGGTCGTAGGTTCGAATCCTACCGGGGGAGCTGATTGACCCACCTCGCGAAGCAACGGGTTTGCGGTTAACGCGACGGTTCCGCAGCATTTCTTCGCATCCGTCTATGTCAGTTCGGACAATCCTACCGGCCAATTACTTCAACAACAACACCGGGGAACTCTTGCCTTCCCCGATAAACTCATCGGACAGGTTCCAGCTCGTCCGGGAAGTCGGACGGCTATCAACAGCTG